>TARA_R110002003_G_scaffold235_9_pt1 | contig 28285 bp, 35 predicted proteins | sample TARA_R110002003 | Tara Oceans TARA_R110002003 (sample SAMEA4396441) | marine metagenome | biome: Westerlies Biome; feature: [SRF] surface water layer (ENVO:00010504); material: water (ENVO:00002006), including particulate matter (ENVO:01000060) such as... | depth 5 m | reverse complement strand
GGGGGGGGGGGGGGGGGAAGGCATGTGAAGCATGGCAATTGGAAGTATGCAGATGCCGATGAGTACTGGTGCAAGACAGTGCACGGTTCTATATGGAGCACTGAACTGGTTCTGAAAGTGTTGTTAGAGCTTGCTAGCTTGCTGCAGCATCTTGTGATACCAAGGCAGTCCCAGTGTATCTGGTGCTGACAGCGTGAAGGATTCGATGTGCCCGATCACAAGTTGATCCTCTGCGCTATGCTAAAAAAAGTCACAGTCCCGCGACATCCGTGTCAAAGGATGAATATAGCCTCCCACCAGTTCGAGATAACCAAGTATCAGTGCAAGCGTCTCGCTCAAACACACGCTTCAAGCCTGCTGCATCTCCGTTATTCAAGTGGAGAGCTTGTCTAAGCCTGTCTCTTCGCCTGCGGCTCATCCTCTTCACCATGCTCGATGATCTCCATCTTGCGTTTCTCTGCAGGCTTGCCTTGAAGAGTCGCCATAGACGCTGTAGGCACCAGGGACGCAGCGAGAAGATCTGGTACCGAGTCTGGAGGTGTGCCTGTGGGCACGGGTGGGTACACGGCCTCCTCCCCGATGGTCCATCCATCATGCTTCATGACCTTCCATTTCTCCTTGATCTTGAACCGCACCAGCTCGCCAGTAGTCCGAGCATCTTCGTAGCTGTCGTGACCTGATGCGCCTCCTTGCTGGATCTCTTCGTCTAAGTGCAACTTTGCAAGAGTACGTAGACCGTGACGGTATGGTAGACCTTGACGTGTTGGGTAGAGCAAGACGGTGTCGATGATCGTGGGGTGAATGAGACGAATGGTGTTCAGATCGTTCTCGAGAGCGTGCCCTAAGACTGGCGTGCTCCGCGTGATATGTGCGAGAAAAAGATCGCGAGCCTGGTACGGCGATTCAACGATGCGAAGATCCTTGCGGACGGGCTTGGGGTTTTCTGGATCGTAGGGCTTTGCGTTGATGAACTGTTCGGCGGTAATACCAGAGAATCGCGTGTTGACGTCAAGGATATGTCCAATGGGCCGGACAAGGACATCGATGATGGGTCTATGATTCGGCCAGGACACAACCGTAAGTCGCATCAGCTCGAGACCATGTGTCGTATAGCCCATCTCGCAGTCGAAGCACACCGCAGTCTGTGGTGCAGCTTCCTCGTTTTCCGGTGTCTCGACGAAAGGCATGACTAGTGACAGGCGTTTTGGATCGGAAATCTTGAAGACATGGGTGTCATGGGTGACACAGCCTGGAGATCCCACAGGCTCATTGCAACAAGTTAAGCGGGTCGGTTCTGGTGCTGTGTTTTTCGCCCTCTTTGGAAAGATGCGCTTACCCCAGTGATGCCTACATTGACCGCCTGTTGTGAGAGCACCATCTTCTGCTCTGCGCTCAGGGAAAACCTGGAAGCGCGTGGCGCAGCGATCACACTCTTCCCAGAAACCCGCCGAAGTCTGAGCAAGTTGTGCTTCCTTCAGCTCTTCTTCAGTTGGTAGCTTGGTGACATATCCGTGGTTGTCCAGACCATCTTGTGGACATGTCAGCATGGTTAAGAAAACAACCTCTTCTTTTGAAGTGAGTCCAGTGTGAATCTTCTTTGGTGCTGGCTTCTTCGGTGGCTCTCCTTTCTCTTTGGCCACAGCCTCCCTTCGTTCCTTGACCCAAGCTTCCGGCGTCATTGCTTTGAGCTTGACAAGCCGCTGCTTGAGTATGTTCTCATAGACCGATGGATTGTCCAAAGCTAACTTCTCCTCTTCGTCGACTGCGAGCTTGTTGAGCTGATTTGGGGTTAGATGCAGAGCTCGGATCTCAGGCTTTACAGCCTTCGCAATTTTGTCATTTTGTGGCTTCATGTAAGAGTGCAAGGCCTTCAGAAGCGTCAGGCGTCTGGTGAAGGCAACCGGTTCTTTCGCAAGCTTCCGTGGCATCAAGGCAACTGGTGCATCGGGCTTGGGGGCTGCTTTTGCTGCAGATGCGGTAGGTGGCGGCGATACTGGCCGTGTTGCAGATCGTGGTAATGCATCGACTCCAGAAGCTGCAGTGCCCGACTTTGTTAGAGCAGCATTGGCGTTGCTTGTTCTATTGTGTACACCTGTTGTCTTGTCCTGTGGGATGATCGAGCCAACAAAGACAGGCGTGGGCGCTGCTTCGACGGGAGCTACTGGCTCACTTGGAACCTTTGTGCCATCGCTAAGCTTCAAGCGCTTCTTGTCTGGCTCTCCTTCGAGTGCCACAAGATTCTGCGCAGGAGACGAGTGGATGACAGGTGGCTTGGAAACCTCGTGGCTGAAGATGCAATTAGGTAGTTCGCATCTGCCGGCCGCAGGACACGCAATACTGCCGAACGAACTGAACGCTGGAATTGAGGGCCACATTGCCGTTGGGTGCGCCACGAAACTTGCCTATTAGTGAGGATATGCCACGCTTTGACACGTCCATAACATACCAAGCTAACTCAAATCTGTGACTTTGCGGCTGAAGAGTTTACCAAGCGTACTGAAGTTGAGGCTGAAGCGACTGTGGTCTCGAGGGACCAATGAAGTGATCACTGAGCTGCTCAGCCGTGCAAGTGATAGCCTTTCTCGCCAAGCACATCATATACTCTTCAATGTGAGCAAGGGTGAAAGGAATGCGCGCCGATCAAGACTACAATCGGCAGCCTGAGGCAACAAGCTGCTTACCGGTAGATCCCAGAACCAAGCAACGAGCTTTAGTCTGCACTATGGCTCTAAGAGTCGACCAAAGTGTCTAGCGGTGAAGTTGCATGCACGTAAGAGTGAGATGAGGCGCAAGCGCGCAGCCCTGCACGTCTTTGCTGGTCCATGCATGCCAAGGCTGCAGGGGCCCGCGGACACGGACGAACCTTGAGATCGCTGCCGACATTAATTCCGTCATGACGTTTTGAAGTCGTTCGTGCATCTTCCTGCTTCACCAAGGTAACACTATTTGCAGCGTCTCCGTGAACCGCTGCTTCGATTGCGACGGCACTGCGGTCAGATTTATGGTCCGAGCTACTGCCCGAAATCAGATACGACTCCCATAGCGTGACGCCAAGGTCGCAGCTGCGTTCCGTTGGCTGCGTCCGATAAGACCGTATTGCGGACGACTTCTGGAGGGGACGCAAAACATATAAGCACTGCGCCCACTCTCTGCGTCAAGTATCTGTACGGCAAACTTCGCAGCAATGTCTCCCGCTTCATCCACTTACTCCACAGAAAAAGCAGACCACCTCTGCGTTCTTGTTCACGGGTATGCCAGACCCAGTGGCGCTGCATACTGCGCTTTGGAAGGGGCTTTCGACACAGTACGCTGACACCCTCCAGGCTATGGGGCAATCCAGAGCACTTGAAATATGTTAGCACCACTCTCCGCCAGAGGTTCCCCGAGGACAAGCTCGAGATCCTCGTAGCCAAACGCAATGCCGGCAGCTTCACGTATGATGGTGTCGATACCGGGGGCGAGCGCGTCGCGAGCGAGGTCGAGCACAGGTTAGAAGAGTTGGCCGAGAATGGACACGACATCAAGAAGATCAGTGTCATTGGCTATTCGCTGGGTGGTCTCATTGCGCGCTTCGCAATTGGCCTCCTGTATAGCAGGGGAGTCTTCGACAGAATACAGCCAGTGGTACGTCACATTGGACAGCGCAAGGAGATACCGCAACTAACTCTGGAAGAATTTCACCACCTTTGCCACACCACATCTTGGCGTGCGGACGCCCTTGAGAGGCTACCACAGCCACATCTGGAACGTTCTAGGCGCGCGAACACTTTCGATGAGCGGGCGACAACTCTTTGGCATCGACAAGTTCAGAGACACGGGCCGGTCCCTTCTCTCCGTGCTAGCCGACCCGGACAGCATCTTCATCAAGGGTCTTGCCCAATTTCAGCACCGAAGCCTGTATGCAAACGTGGTCAATGACAGGACCGTGACATACTACACAGCTGGCATCTCCCAGACAGATCCTTTCGTGCGACCAGACGAGGTTCAGATGAACTACATCTCGGGCTATCAGGATGTTATTCTCGACGGAGACTGCCCAGTGTCCTCGAAGGAGCCCGAGGAGACACCAGCCTTCACACAGCGGCTCACCACAACCACAAGAACGATTGTTGGACGTGTTCCCATCGTAGCATTCCTCGCTGTTTTCATACCCATAGGAACTACTCTCTTCCTGGTCAATTCTGCTGTCCAGTCCATCCGAAGCTCACAGCGGATACGTCTGCACGAAGCTGGTCGAGCCGGCGTCAACATCCAGCAATACCGCCTTGGGAACATGATCAATGCCGTGCGCCGGGAGGCCGAGGACATATACGAGAACTTCAACAATACCCAAGAGTCCGACTACCTCGCAGCCGGAAACGAAGAAATGGCTTCACCAACACAACCCACATCACCAGGCATCAAGCGCAAAGACTCAGAGTCGGACATCGAATCCATCCAGGAGCGGAAGCGAAATCATGCCCTCGACTTCCCCACCCTGGCTCTGACTCAAGACCAGTTCAAGATGGTAGAGGCTCTTGACAATGTGGGGTTCAAGAAACATCCCGTTTACATCCACAACCACCGCCACTCGCACGCCGCGATCATCGTGCGCATGGACAAGAAGTCCTTCAATGAGGGACGAGTTGTCATCAAGCACTGGCTGGACAATTTCCAGCTCTGATTTTATCTCCTTGCGTTCTGGTTCTGGCGGCTTAGATCAACTTTTCATCATCTAGCGACGGCGTTGGGGGCGCATTGTCTTGGCACTGTTCGAATTTGAATTTCAGTTGGACTTCGGGAGCATCTGGGCGGGCACTGTAGTCGATATTGTAATCTTCACTGAGTGAGCTGCAAGATGCCATAGGTGTACATATACCCCATAGGCTGCATCATATGCAATCACATCACCGCATCACAGCTCATGACAGACACGAGACAATTTTTCGGGATATGTGAGATTGTAACTAGGGTATCAATACTGTTGTTCAAAATGTTTCCAAGATTCCGCCATGTACATGCGCCGCGGTGCAGACTCGCTGCTAGAAAGTCCTGAGTAAAACCAAATACATAATACTCGCCGTCAAGTGCGCCCTCGCTGTCGGCCGTAGTAGCTAGACCTGCTAAAATGTATCCAAGTCCGTTGTGTGTAGATCAAGCAAATCAGCGCTCATCGCATCGGCTGTTGGGGAATGTCCTCGTCCGGCGAAGGGGATTCCTCCAGCTGTCTTCGTTCCTCTTTCAAACATACACCCTGGCGCCCGACGACTTCCTGGAGGTAACGCAGCTGTATCGTGTCGTTCTCGTCGAAGGCAAACGCGCCGCTCCAGAAGCCGCAGTCGATGTTCGACGTCTCGTTGCGGTAGATGACTTGTGCCTGGCCCGCCAGGTCAACGGGAGGGATGCCGGGTCCTTCGCCGGATTTGTGGCCGATCTCGTCGATCAGGCTGTGGCCGGGCATGTGGTGGAAGAGCTCGGAGTTCAGGGTCCAGCAGCGCAGGCCGGGGCTTGCGTATTTGTCTCGCAGCTCAGGGTCTGGATGGGGCATTGGGTTCCCTTGCGAGGGCGTGGGGGAGGGCGTCCTCTTGCCTTTCCTGCACGCGTCCAGGAGGGCAACGTCGAAAGCTCGTGGGCCGTTGGGCTTGAGCTTTGGTGGTGCGAGATCGTCCAGTAACCGTTCTGCGGCAGGTCGCGTGATGGCGTAGCCGAAAGAGCATAGTGGGAATTTGGAGCGATGGAAGACTCGCGAGTATGCTGGTATTCCGAGCTTATCAAACAAGGTCCGAGTAAAGCGATGAAGATCGGATGGTGGTGGGAGTGTGGGGTCGCTGTACATGAGATGTGGCATAGCAGTCAGGTTGTAATGCTCCTTAAGTTGGGGACCTTTCTCGGTGACCACTTCGAAGTAGTCGCCGCAATGGCCCAGGTAGAGTAAGTCCCATGCGCCATGATCGCCCCAGTATTGTGTGTGATTGCTACCAAAGTGGGCAAAAGGGTGGGATGAGCGTTGTGGTGGTAGAAGCTGGCGCACAGCACTTGCTGCGAGAGGGATCTGAGCACTGCGCAGACGGATGTCCCAGTCGACGTCGTCTTCGAGAATGAGTGCGGTCTCGAGGCCGGATTCGAGGAACCTAGAACACGGCAGATCAGCAATGCGTCACTGATGCACAGCATGAGGTGCTGCAGATGTAGCCAAGGCGAGGCTGCAGGATCGCTTACCAGCGTAGGGCGTTGTGGTGGCCTAACCACGCTAGTATTGAGCCTCGCTGAGCATTTTCTTGACCGTCAATGAACCTCTGCAAGTCGCCTTCCGTCCAGTCTGGCTGCTTCGGTATGGTCAGATCGAAGTCGGTAACGTTGGCGGCTTGCACCAGCGCGTGCCGTCGGTCGGAACCCTCTCTGGACACCACCACGACTGCACCAAATCCTAGTGTTCTATTCGCAACCAACTTCAGCGGCCGCGACTCGAATGAAGATGACCACTGCTGATATATGCGGTCGGCATCGCTGCTGTGGTAGAAGAGTACAATGACAACGAGGGTGAGGGCGAGCAGCAGCGGCGCGGGCCGTTTCCTGGACGCAAGCATGCCGGGCTAATGAAAGTATCGAAGTGAAGCAGAAACAGACGAAAGAGTGTCAAGACATGCTCACGGTAGGATGGCGTGAGACGAATGGGCCACGGCTCCAGAATGAAGAGAAACAGCAGGCGATGGCAGCGCTGTGGCAGGCGCTCGCCGTTTGTACGCGTGCAGGGCAGCAGCAGATGAGACGGCCGATATTCATCTTCATCCGTCGCATTTCAGTGGAGCGGTTGCAGGCGGCAGGGGGCATGCAGATTGGCTCGTGTATCAGTTGTATCAAGACGTTTAATACAGCCGCGACAGACTCCAGGGATCGCCGTGCAAATGAGCGATGGGGACACGCAGACGGACCCACGGCGGGACGAGAGTGGACTGTGCGACTGTCATGGCTGCCACTCAACCCAAGCATTCGCGGCATGCTCTGACAGCGTTGGCAACAGATGCCTCGCGCTTGACTGTTCCCGTTGTGTTTCTCCTCAGGCTGGGGTGCATGCACGTACTGAGGTGCTGAGCACGATCACGTGTCGGCCTCGCGGTATCGATAACGGACATCCCAATTGGGCCGAGCTGGCATGCGCCTCAATTGACGACGACGGCGCCGGCAAGCTCAGGTGCACATTGTCCCAAGCGTCCAAATTCCAATACTCGGTGCGACAGGACTGATATTGTTCTTCGTGCTATTCCTGGCGGTTTTCTCTCTTGCAAAGCCGCGTGTGACTTGCTGTGCACCTGAAACGACGCGTGCGACACCACTCCCGTCCTCCGCATCGCTGCCCTTCTCGAACCCTTCTCGACACCGGCACGCCCTCTGAGCGACGTCACTGCGCCCCGGAATCCCTACTCGACTGCCGCTCGCTCAGTCCCGCACCACATGCCCGGCCTCTCGACGCGCCCGTGACCATGGCCACGCTGGGCTCGCCCTCTCCGCCGTCATCCCCTTCGCGGACCATGCGCCGCCGCGGGTGGGCAAGAAAGGTCGAGCGGTACTGCTGCACCGCCATCACCTACTTCCCGCTGCTGTTCGTGTATGGGCTGACCTCATGGGCCGTGTGGGTCGAAGCGGGCATCGGCTTCGTGCCTTCCCAGAATGTCTGGACGGGTGCGTGCCTCCTATCTATCCCACTCCGCCATAGCGCGCCGTGACTTGTTGCCTTGTGCCACTGTGAAGGACGTAGGGCGCATAGTGACTGTTTATTGACTCCGACACAGGAAAATTCTCGTCCGCGCTCGGTGTCTTCTTCTACCTCATGCTCAACTGGAGCTACACTACCGCCGTCTTTACAGATCCCGGCTCGCCGCTGAGCCTCAACAATGGCTACAGCCACCTGCCCACAACAGAAGGAGGCGGAGTGCAGTACACCTCGTTTACGGTGAAGGCCTCGGACGGCGGCGTGCGCTTCTGCAACAAGTGTCAATCCAAGAAGCCGGATCGCGCCCATCATTGCTCCACGTGCAAGCGCTGCGTACTCAAAATGGACCACCATTGCCCATGGCTCGCGACCTGTGTCGGGCTCCGCAACTACAAGGCCTTCTTGCTGTTCTTGACATACCTGACCTTATTCTGCTGGGTGTGTTTCGCGACATCGGCGACGTGGGTATGGAGCGAGATTCTAAGTGATGGCCAATACACTGAGTCGTTCATGCCCGTCAATTACGTGCTACTTGCCGTCCTTTCGGGTATCATTGGCATTGTCATCACCGGCTTCACTGCCTGGCATCTGTGGCTCACAGTCAGGGGTCAGACAACCATCGAGAGCTTAGAGAAAACGCGCTACTTGTCGCCGCTCAGGAACACCTTGAAGCACCACCTTAACGACCGCAACTATTTGGATGCTCAAGCGAACGGACGACTTAGCATAAGCGATCAAGTGCGCGAGATTCATGCGAACATACTGCCGGGAGTGACGAGGCCGGAAGAAGGTGAGGTGCCGTCGCGCTCTCCAGCGCCTGGGGATGCACCCATGAGCAATGGCTATTCGCACCCAAGCTACCACTCGTACGAGCAGCGCGAACGTCAGCAGAACCAGGATCGGTACGACAGCTATCTGGACGAACGAGACAACGAACAGCTTCCGAACGCGTTTGATCTTGGATGGAAGCGAAACATCGGACATGTGTTTGGGCTATCTCCAGTGAAATGGTTCCTCCCAATCTGTAACACAACTGGCGACGGATGGTCGTGGGAGCCGAGTCCAAAGTGGCTCGCGGCACGAGAGCGCATAAAGCGGGACAGGGAGACGGAAGAGCGCATCCAGAAGCAGCGTGAGCGAGCTGCCGGCTGGGGTGTCGATTCTCCTACTGAACCAGAGTTTAGGCGCCCCGTCCGGACCGAACACGGCTGGCAGCCCGGCCAGTACAGCCAACCCCAGCCACGGCAGCCACATCGGCCAGAGTGGCAGTCCCCTCTGCGAAACGGCGAGCAAGCCCGCTACCTCACCACCTCGAACGGCATCGTGAAGAGTCCGATTGAAGGAAGAAGGAGTCCAAGCAAGGCAGATCAGATCCTCGGTCGCGAACACGGGATGTATGCCGACGGCGACGTGCAGCTACAGAACATCGATCGAAGGAGATTCGACCAGTATAACTACATCTCCGAAGACGAAGATGACGAGTACGAAGTCTCAAGCGACGAGCAAGCTGTAGACCGGCGAAAAGCCCAGCAAGTCAAAACTGTAACTGCTCCACCCAGGGGAACTAAGAACTGGAACGACATACCAGAAGGCTTCCTAGATCCAGCGCCAAAGGGCAAGAAGAGCACGAGTCGAGAACGAACGCCGAAGAAGAAAGGGGAGTGGGATGACTGGGGGACATGAGAGCGATGTTGTTGTAATGAAAAGCATGGCTGTACGTATACATGTAATCAATCTTGCATAGGAGGGTGTCGTCTTGCATGCACAGGCGCTGTTGATCGCAAAATAGACAGAGGCGCTTTGTAATGGCACTATTACTATCACTCAATTGCTTGACTTCCTCCTGAACACCTGGAGCTCCATGCGTACATGCATTTGGATTGACGCCATGCTCAATCAACCCTCCCTCGCCCCAGTACCGTCATCATTCCATAGCAACATCCTCATCTCCATGTCTACCGCCTTCCCTCTTGACGTCCGGCCCCACACCTCCCTCTCTGGTTCTCCTCGCCTTCTCCTCTCTTTCCTTGGCTTCCTTCTGCCTCTTCTTCACCTCTCTAGCCGCAGCAAGCATTTCCACCCTCGCGATCTTCTTCTCTGCTCGTTGCTCTAGCACATCGATCACGCCCTGCATCGCCTCAGCTCTTGTCGCGCCGTCCTGTGGCACCACGCGGAACACGAGCTCGTTGCCTTCCATGGTGGTGACGGCGGCGCGGAAGGTTGTGCCTGTGCGGGCGATGAGGACTTCGTGGGGTGAGGAGGTGGTGTGAGAGGGATAGAAGTGGGTTAGGAGGTGGTTGAGGTAGGTGTGCGTGGTGGTGTCATGGGGGGTTATTTGGGTGCTGGGTGTTGTGGGAACGTGAGGAGCTAAGGGAGTCGAGGCGGCTTCAGGGGCGTTAGAAACAGCAGGAGGGTTGAGGAGGTTGGATGGAGCAGGTGATTCTGACATCTTGTTCGGTCGTACGAACTGGTCAGAGCTGGAAGCAGGAAGACTGTGCTGGGCCGTGGAAGAGATAAAAGTACTCGGAAGATACTGTGGTTTGCTACGAGCAAGCCCAGGTCATACATGGATGTTCGACAGTGTTCGAGAGATTGCTAACAAGCGCTCTAGTAGCAAAGACTAACATTGATAAAAGCTTCCACCTGTTGCGTAGCCTGTTTGAAACACTTTACACCTTTTGCATCAACCGTCCACAATGGCCCGTCGCATCACAGAAACCGATTTTCAGTCCTTTTACATGCTCGCTGGTAAGTTTCCCTCCTCTCCCCTTAGCTGGCAACACAGTCCTTGCAATACCCTAACGCTGCGACAGAACTCGTCGAATCGCTGTACCCACCCCTTGGCCTAAACCACACGAAAGTCTATCTCGCACGACAAAAGAATCGCCGAGGCGTCAGTGGTTACCGGGCAGCCGTCGTTCGCTCGGAATTTGTGGAAGAGGAAGGTGCCCGCGGCGCTGATGGACAAGCAGAGATCCCAGAGGGGGAGGGCAGCGATAGGACCAAGCTGAATTTGCGCTTTGTCATCGATCCGGTCGAAGGCAACACGAGGACCGATGCACTCACTGCGCTATTGGGCGCTGTGGAAGACAAGGCTGAGAGTATACTGGTGAGGATAGAAGAGATGAATGATGAGGAAGCGCAGGAGGACATTGCCAAACAGGATATACATCGGGAACACGATGAGACGGAGTCATCTCTGGCGTCAGATAATTACACCAGAAAAACTCGGGCGACTGGCGCCAAGAAACCAGCTCCGAAGCAGGACAAGCGCAAGGGGAAAGGGGTAGCGAAGCCGGCGAAGCGCAGGCTTGAGTATGACACGGAAGACGAGTCTGAGCAGCCTGCGCCGAAGAAAAGCAGAAGGGTACGCGGCAAGGGAGAAACGGCGGACTTCGACGAGGAGGATGAGGATGAACTAGGACCAGGAATCTCGGTATTGCGAGCACTTAGGTCTGAGAGCAAGAAGAAGAAGCGGCCGGTGCGCAGTGCAATGAAGAACAAGAAGGGCAAGGGTTTGGATACTGACGGGAGTGACTGGAGTGATATGGACGATGAAGAAGAGGAAGAAGAAGTAGAAGAGGAGGAGGAGCCCGAGGAGGAGCAGGAGGATAGCGCCAGCGAAGTCCAGGCCAAGCCTGCCAAAGCCACTTCGCAGCGGTTCTTGAAGAAGAAGCCGGAGTCGATCATGGATAAGTATGGAATGGGGAAGAAGGTGGGGGATGCAGGCGCGAAGGGGAAGGAAGTGAAGAAGGCATGATTTGGGTTCGGGCTGGGAAAGCGTTGGGAGGCTTCATGCTAAGCTCGTTGTGGGGGCATTTGGATTGGATGATTCCCGGCGTAACGTGAGTGAAGAATCGCCTGTAGGGCCAGAACTCCCATTGGATCTAAGAACCGCACAGGCGCGTATAGCTTGAAATCTCGTGACTTATCTCGGTATGCTCTGCAGACATGTGAAGACCAATACTATCACCAGGCCGCCCAATCCGTAGTTCCACTGAGTGGTATTACACAAGACTAGTCATCCCGACCACCCACTGGCCAACCCGGTCACACACCAATGTTTGCTCCAAGAAACCACCATGCAAATGCCTCACTTTCCCGCGAGCAAACACAAGTCATCCCACACCGCTGACGTGGATCCCTCACCGGTCCTCGATTATATGTCGCCCCGACGCTCCCCGTTGCGCTCCACACATCATGACTGACAAGCTAAATACCTCCGAGAGCACATCGATGAAAACACCCATGCCCGGCCCCCCATGGCCCACCAGAGGCCCGCTGCCCAATCTGCGCGGCGAAGACGAGACGGAAATCACCTTCCTGACAACGCTCATCGACGGTCGGTATCCCCCCATCCAAACTCCTCCTCCACCCAAACTCCTCCTCCACCCAAACCCAGACCGACCCAACCCACCCACTAACCCCCCCTCCAGCCCAAGCATGGATCCTCTCCCCAACCAAGCACCAACCCAGCTGCATCGTCGGACGCCACCCGGAAGCCCCAGAAGACGAACCCAAGTTCTGTGCGTCCATCTACGGCATGGGCAAGAATGGCATGCCGGTGCTCGAATCGAGTTTGAGGTTTGGGCGCACGAGGAAAGAGGCGCTGATGAAGATGCTGGTGTATGTGGAGACGGAGCTCGGGCAGATGATGTTGAATGATAGGGAGGTTAAGAGGAGGGAGGAGGGGAGGGTGAGGGGCGGGAATGGGGGTGGAGGTGGGGGTGGTAGTTGAGGGATTGGTAAGCGATGGCTGATGGGGGAGGAAAGGGTGGTGGAGATTGTGAGGGGCGGAATTGATCTGGCAGGCCTCAGATCTCCTTTCGCTCCTTGTCTGCCAGTACAGTCTCGGGGATATGATATTATCCGATTTGTTTCCTGTTTCGTTTGTTCGAACGCGCCTGCGCCTGTGCGCACTTGAAGCAGATCGGTAGCGCCAATTTAGCGACTCAGCGTCGCGCGATCGCCTTCGGCGTTTGTCGTGTATACACAAGCTTCGTAGCACTTCACAATATCATGCCATCTCTGCCTTCACAATCAGCCTCCGCTCCGCTTTTGATATCAATTACTCCTTTTCACATTGCCTCACACACCTGGTTATCAGTCACCACCAGTCTCCCTACCTCATCAAACCCATCCAAACCTCCCCGCTATGAAGCTCAAACGATCCAGCACCACGAAGCCGCGTCTCAGCTTCGATGCCAAACTCCTCTACTTTCTCCTCGCCTCCGTGATCGTCATTGGCATCATCCTCGCGGCGGACTACCATGACCTGTTCCCCGATGAGTCCGATTTAATTCCGCTCGAGGGCCAGGAAGACGCTAGGACTGGTGTCTTTGGACGTGGTGCGGGAAGCAGTGAAGGCGACGGTCGAGCTCCTGAAATGCCAAAGGCGCTGCTTATTTGGAAGGCATGAATGGGTGTTGCGGTAAGTACATACTGAGTTGAGAAACGTGAAAAAGGTGGCGATGCTGATGAAGCCTAGGGACGATGGGGGAATACGATCGGAAGCGGCGAAGGAACTGAAACACGAAGTGGAAATGGAGGCATATTTTGCTTTCACCGACGGGGCAGAAATCACATTCATGTGCCGGTCTATGGATACTGAACCTGGGCAATTGGGGCAGGACTAGCCTCTCGTGGCACGAAGAAGAGGGGCTTGAATCAAAGCTCGCACGAAATAATCTGATTATTACCCACCTTCTAACCACCGGAGATGGCTTTCTATGTCTGCAGAGAACTCGTGTCATAGTTGAGCTCACTCTGCTTTTAAATGTGACCCTCCTTTAATGCTTCGACAACCTGACTCCGATCCAGCAAATTCCTACTTATTCTCTTGCGTCGCCTTGGGAATCCTGATTTTGACACCAATGATGTAATGTTTGTCCAATGAAAGGACATGACCGCGGTATGGAATGGTTCTCGAAGCATGAGTCTACGAGCTCTGAGTCGAGGTTCTGGGCAAGGACTGCGATCGTGAGGTACACTTCGGCGTAGGCGGATTTAACAAAATCAGATTTGTGCTCTGCCAAATTGTTTACTTGGCCCTGACTGAACGGCTCCAAGCATTGGGTCAACTGCTCCGACAAGAAGCACACGAAATATCCTCGGCGTCGCAATGTGTTTTATGATCCAGGATTGTATTCGTGGCAATCATCGTGGCTAACAATGCAGCATGGTTCATGTCCTTGATTCGCTTCTGACCGCTGCCGGCGTAGAGGTACTCATAGAAGTAGGTATCGTTGAGGTGTGGTTCATCGAAATTAGTCGGCCTTCCAAATGCTAGGATGTACTTTCCGTAGAACAGCATGTAGTGCTTCCAACACTGACCATATTCCTCGTGCATCAACGCAACCACCGCTAAGGACCGTCCGCCTCCGATGACATCGTAGGAGGATTCTACAATACGATGATCCAGCCCACCATGGACCGGGAAGTCTGCTCACGACAGTCAGGTCTCTATGATGAACGGCCAGTATCGAGTGTATCTTGACAGGCTCCTGGTGACCGCGTACGAATTATTTACGTGGCCTTGTGCCGCCTAGCAGTACTAATCCCAAACTCTTGCCCTGCTCGGTGTCGCAGCTAGGTTGACTTGCGCTTTCTGATTCGTACTTCAATTTGCTCGAGTGGCTTCAAGGCCCCAAAGGCAATCGCTCGCACCGGTGGCAGACCCTGGTCAACAAGCTCGGGATCGCAAAGCTGAAGCTCGAACTCATTGAACAAGACCGCCAGAGTCGCAGCGTGCATTGCCTTGATGTATTCGAAGCCCAGGAGCCCACTTTGACCATAGCCCATATTGAGGGTATCAAGTCCATCCATGCTAAAGGATGTCACTCCAGCGCCGTTCCGCTGACCACGCTGACCTGCTTTGGACCCCGCTCGATCAGGGACAAGAAAGCGCTCTGCCCAGTATACATCAAGAGGTTTCTCTACTGTCCGAGGTCTGGTGTCGGCCCATGCTTTCGTGTTCAATGAAAGATCGAGAGAGAACGATATAGTCGGAGTGTTCTTCGGCGCAACCCAGTGCTCGTCGAGCTGCAAGTCCTCGCGGTCAGTGTGCACCACAATTGATGCCGTGCGCACGCGAAACGTCTCAGCCAAAAGTGACTCCATCATCGGAAGATTTGTGAGACCGTGAATATTATACGTTGCACCTTGCGATGCACTGTAGCGAAGGATACTGCTAGTCAAATTTTTGGCAAGCTGTTCCCCACGCAGCACTTCGATCAAGGTCCAGAACGTGCAGGGCACAAGCGTTGAGTTTGATCTGATAAAGTCTGTCAGCGAATTTTGCTTCATGGGTCGTTCAGGAACGGTCAAACTCACTGATGTATGATGCTGAGCATCTCCGCCGCCCTTGATTTTATATCCATGCCTTCGACTTTTGCGAGCACATCGTCCCGTTCTTGCACGAATTTGGATCCCTTCAGGCTGTCCCACCATGGATCTTCGTCTCCAATTCTCGCAAACTCAGACCCACTGTGGTTCGCTTTCAACCACTTCTCGATGCCCTGCAGCAACCGGTCTCTCGCTTGAAGGGCGGCGGAGGGCACCCAGTAACGTGGCAACCCCGGAATGAAGCCATCGATGGCGTCTGCGAACGCCCAATAGTCCCGGATGACACCAGGGTATTGCTTGAAGATATCTGTTCCGAGCAGCGATTCCAGGATGCAGCGTGTGACGACTTGACGGAGGAACTGCCAGCTGTTCTCGATCTGTGTCCAAGTACCCACCTGAAACATCTTGTTGTTCAAGTTGCTAGACATGATTGAAATGTACGTTTCGACAAAAGCTGAGAGCGGCTCGCCAGTTAGATACTTTTGCGCCACAGTAACATGGGCGCTTTCAAGGGCGGCCTTGTCTACCTCGGATGCACCTTTACCGGCGTACTTGCGTAGAACAGCCGGCGAGGAACCGTACAGCTTATCGAATGTTTCGATAAGAGCTGCAGGGAACGTGCTGCGCTTGCTCGCTGTCAATACCTTCTCCACATGGACTGGGTGGCGAACAATCAACAAGGGCTGCGGGCCAGCTTTGATGAAGAAAGGGACATAGTCGCCATAGTTTTTCCTGCTCATGATCAGTCTTGAAAATATGGTATGGAGCAAGTAAGTCCACGCACATAAGCTGTGCAATGTACTCCTGTGGACCAGTAGATGCTAAGCTGAACGCATGAAATATGCCTGGCACATAGTACGGTATGGTCGAGGGTATCTTTTTGTGGGCATTGCTACGCATTCTCCGATAAAATACCAAGGTGGTGAAATAGAATGTGAGAAATGGTACCACAACAAGAGCGGCGATACCGAAGAGTATAGACTGGCTGTGAACCATGCTGAGCCACGCCCTCAACGGCAGAGTTATGGATGCCGATTGACAGTTAGATGTTGTTGCTGTGCACGTGGGCGTTGCTTGTACCGCAGCCAGCTGCCAAATTCGTCGACGCAAGCCTTGGTAAGCGTAACTATAATGGAGACCTTTTGGTCTCAAATGCAGTATGAATGAATCCCAATACCAGATGCAAGATTCTGAAAGAAGTGTACAATTTAGCTTGGAGGTGTGAAGTCAATGGTGAATTATGCTAGTCGCTGTCCGGACTGTTCGGCAAACCACGCGAAGGTTTCGCGTCTGGTCCTTGGCAACACCCCTGTCCAATCGCACCCTTCTCAGTGTCGCTCGACTACCTCAAACCCCACCACAACTTGTGAGAATGTTACCACCCCGAAGCCAGATACTCGTGCCTCGATATTCTATTTCGACTTATAATTGCATCCAGTCCATGGACGTCTCTGGTAGCGAGTAGAAAAACCAATTCGCCTGGAACGATCCCACAGCCCTCGGCATACAACCCAGATACAACGTCGCTCACTCCCCATCTCTCCATCTATTTGTGTTTACCCCAATGCTCTCTCCTAATCCGAGTCTGCTGTACCGGCATTCCAGTGGCGCATAACACTGAATGCAATGCTTCGCGCCTTTCCTCCAAGCAGCCCTCTTCGGGCTTGGAATCGACGTATACGTAGGAGAAAAGTAGTCAAGAGAAAGACTGGAACCCGCTTTGCCCCATCGCGTTCGGCTGACGTTAGTGAGGCACCATAAGCGATCTGAGAGATAGTATATGTGTCCTCCCTTCAGACACTGATGGGATGTAGCATGTCCCCGCCTAGCGAAGCTATTCCCTCTCTACATTTCCACTTCATAGCTACATCGACGCTTCAGCCTGTCTCCTCACATCAACGACGTTGAATGATCATGCTCGGCACTTCACTTCGCTGTCGTGCGGTGGCAGTGGATTGGCCTTGACCGGTCCTCAAAAGTGCTCACTGGGTCGGAAACGATGGTCAAGTGCGGATGATGCGGAAAGTTTGACGTTTCTATGCAGTATACCGAATGGAGGGGCCTGCACGTCGTAACGACCGGAGTCTATTCAGAGTCATTCCTGTGCTGTGTTGCTAGTGGAGCTTTGTAGTTTCTTCTAACGTCTATGACAATTTGAAGTCGCATCGAGTGAGAGCTCAGTTTGACTACCACAACCGCTTGAGATGCTTCTCTGAAATCCAAGACGTTCCATCATTCATAGGTTGCTGTCCTCGCCCACATAGCGGCTTGGCCGCGAGAGTACCCATTCTGAGTCTAGCGCACTCGTGACTTAGGACAGGGATATATTGTCTTGGCTTCGGTAAGATGACGCCGCTGACGTAGCCCGTCAACGTCGCCTTAATCTTGAGTTATACAACACGATTCGCAATCCCGACAAGTAGTCCGACATTCTCCCATGAATAGATTGCTTGATCAGTCGGCCTTGCGACTGCGAGGCTGAAAATAGTGCAAGTTTGCGCTTAGCAGCCCACAATTCCACTTTAGGTGTCTGGGTAACTTTCAGAATAATCGCGAAACACGCAGTCTGACGGAGATGTTAGCTCTGTGATCAGCAACATGCTCGACTGCACGTATCCAACAAGCCGTGAAGGCCTGTGATGGAGGTGGGCGGTGTGCTGCGGCAAGGCGTGGCCAAACCAGTCGTTAGCGGTCTCGTTGTGCGTTTTGGTTGCGGCACAGGCTCGCCTAACCAGACCTGCTAGTAACAATATTTGCCTCGTTCATCGCGGTGCTTACGGAGGCCCGCAGTCCGACTATCTCCTGCGATCCCTGAAAGTTCCGTTGCTGATCCTTCGGCAGGTCGAGCCGTGTGAGTGGTCGGTTGCAACTGCCCAGCGGCTCATCATTTCCGGTATCGACATCGTTTCCCGGGCAAGTCGTCGCTTGTTGCCCACTGTTTCGACGCGGCGTTTCGAAATGGAAGTACCGGTGATTATCATGTTGCGGGTCGAATCAACTCGCTGGACAGCGAAAACTCTGATAAGATGGTTATGGTTTGTGGGCTGATATGATGATATCTGGGTCCGACTTGGAAGATTCCTGCAAGTCAGAGATTGATATCTAAAAACGCTGTTCATTCGGCAGCTTGGCTGGTTGTTACATGTTTCAAAAACCTTTTCCTATCTCACTGATATCATTACTGTTCAGAAGGATCGTTCGGAACTATCGGCTGTATTCTTGGATGTGTCGTTTTCGGATCGTGCTTGCCGAATCGTTGACATGAGCGAATCCCAGTGTCTTGGTGAAGACCCACATTGATGGCATTCTCCCGCTTGACCGTGCCTTGTACGACACCACGCTCTGTCCGCATCGACGCCGAAGCTAGGATAATGCGGTCATTTCCTTCGCTTGAGATCTCACGTCCGTGAGTCCCACTGTCGCAAAAATAGACACCTCCTTGCTCTATTGTATCTCATTGTGCCACGATCGGCTTTGATACCCACCAGACATCCGCTTGGATGGTGTGCTCGCTCACCTTTCTCCTCGGCATCACGGCGCCTGCACTCCGTAGCGCCTTAACCGCTCCATGCACAACGACGTAGCTCGCGCTGTGTCCCAAGTCGCTTGAAAGAACAACCCCACATGCATCCTCTCTGGGTGCCCAAACAACACTGGTGCCAAGATGGCTCGTACATTGCACTCATGGCGTGAGCAGCCATGTGGATAATTCCGAATGGAGTCTCATTCATGAAGATCGATATCGCGCTAAGTTGCGGGGCGCAAGGCTCAGTGGCCTTGCTTGTTGGCTTGGTGGCATTTTGGTACTGTGTTGATCGTTTCAGGGTGTGCCGAATCAGGATGCAGAGGGAGTGAGTTGGAGGGTTGGAGGAGAATGTGAGGGGCTGCTGAATGAGGAGATCAGTTGTCGGCTGGCGTTCAAAGATTTTCACTTCCCGGTGTCGACAGGTATTGGTACAGAGGTTGGATGTTGAGATCAAATTGTAGGCGGCAAGACCGCTGTGCTTGCCAACGTTGCTGGTGCGCTGTCTCTAGTGTTATGTGGGATATGTCGCGCTGGGAAAGAAGTGCGAAGTACGGATAGTGCTGTTCGTGAACGAGCGCCAGTGTCGACAAGCAAGACGCAGGATACGACGCGGAGATGAGTAGTGCGGAGTAGCAGCGGTAAAGTCGGCACCGATCGTCGCATGATGAGGACGAAGAGGGAAGGAGCCCAGGAGCTCTCGATGGCAAATCTATCAGACATCGAAAGCACGAACATCACACTGGAAGTCACGTTGATAAAGAATATTTTGGTTTTAGCTGCTTGTTGCTTAGGACCCGTCATCTGTCTGCTCAACGCCACGTAGACGGAGCGCTTGATACCAGCTGTCTTGACAGGCGGGATGCAGTGCGTACTAGGCAAGGAAATACAATGGGGTATGTCACCAAGCGATCGATGTGCCATCCTCCAGCGCTTGGACATGATGGTGAAGGAAGGTAGCGATCTTGTGATAAGAAAAGACCTTCCATCGCTTCTTCGGAAGCGCTTTTGCAATGCGTTTTGGGCCTTCAATCTTATGTAGTGATATAGAACGCCAATAATGCTCCGCATCCGTGGGTAATAGGGGAACTCCGAAAATGTGCAAATTGGTAGGAATGTGGTGCGAGTGATTTTATGCTGTCTATGCTCTTGCTGTCCTTCCGGGCGACGACGATGCTGCTCTGTGATGGCCGGCTAGTCAACTACCACTGACGGGCGTGGGTCGTCCTGGTGCATAGTCTCCGCGCCTGGCCTCGTTGCGGATCAGCTGCTCGACATGCCTGGCGGCATCCGCTGGGTTCACTCCGGCGGTGAGATAGCTGTCAGCGTCGCCCAGCTCGAGTGGGGTGACTGCACCAGGGCTTGCGAGAGGAGCAAGGCGTGGACTCGTCGGTTTGGCGGAAGCGGGACCACGAACTTGCCGGCTAGTGTTTGCTAGAAGCTGTTGCTGGTAGGCGTACATTTGTCGCTGCACCTCATACTGTCTGTTGTTGCTCGATCGTGGAGAAGCTGGCGTGTTTGGGCTATTGGGTCCCGTTACCGGTGTTGCGGCGTGACTTGAGTTCTGTGAGGATGCAAAATTGGCTGGATGGAAACGCGGCAGCGACGGAAGTCTCAAATGTCCAGGCGCATTTGAGGACTGGTGCGGGTTCATTTCTGGTCGTCGTCGAGCTTGAGATGGAATGGCAAGAGGATCAGACCTCGGTGACAGAGGCGAGCTCACTGAAGGCATGCTGCGATCGGCTGTCCGAGGCATGTTTTGGTGGGATGAGTTGGAGTTGGAGATGAGTCGAGAGATCGAGGACGGCGAAGTCGGCGTCGGTCTCATATGACGTCTGTTGATGGGCCCCGTTGGAGTCCCTTGGAATGAAGAGTGGCGGGCCGGCAAGGCTGGATATATACAGTGGTGATCGAAAGGGTACTGAAGATAAAGGACCTTTTGTTCCGAGCTGTAGCGCACAGCCAGGCAGCGTCTGATATATCTGGCAGCGGGAGGGTCCTGGAATGCTTGGTGCTGGGATAGGGTTTGGGGCGCAGGCTGATCTTATTATTGGAAAGGGAAAACGATGATCTTCTGCTGAACGCGCGCCGTCGTGCTACCACGGTTGCTGAGAAGATGCACGGATGGGTGGACCCTGTTTCATGCACTGGGGATTACCAGCGCACTATCAGTGGAGCACAAAATGGCTTTCAGATGGAACGTGTGGCTGCGGGCCGGCGTGGATGGCGGAAGGCAAGGCGCGTGCTGTTTCCCGTATGATGGGTCCACAATCAATGTTAAATAAGCTGGAGAGCGTCGCCTAACGAGGAGTGCAAGACCGAGTGTTGTGGCCGCTCAGGTATTCGGTTGCAATCTTTATCTGAGGCGCAAGAGATGTGGATGGCTCAGCGCGGCTATGGTGCCTTTACATACTCCTGTGCGGCAAGTCGCAATAGCGAGGTCCGCCGCCTCGCTAGCAACTGCTATCGTCATCTATCCGACCTGACCTTGGTTTGCTATGAAGCGGGGCTCTTTGGGTGATTAGCGCTGCGAGCACTTGCCAACTCGCACTTCCAAGGATGACGCAGAAGGTCCAAAGTGTGCAGAAAAGCGGCTGGTCGGCTCCCACGTTTAGCGCCGGTAAGTCATTTCTTTGCAACACGTGAGCGAGCATGCACTCCGCATCCATGCTCTAACGCAGGTGCAGCGGACAGCTGCTTTTGATAGGATACCGTCGTCCACGGCGAAAGTAGGCGTGCGCTGGACGAATGCCTCCTCCTTCACTGCATTGTGCACGTCTTCGCGCAGAGATTCTGGTGGAGACAAAGCACACGCTACGATGATTCTTCTCAAAGTGGAGGCACGGCGACCAAATTTCACCTTTGCACACATCAGCCAACACTTGCAGCAGGGAATGACCATTGACATATTGATGCCAGCGCGATCGATCGTGATTCACTAAGCGCCTTTTCCCATCCGCTGTCGTGCCGAAATTGAGGCTATGCCGTTCTCGCGCAGCGCGCGCGAACACTCATCAACGCACTGTGCCGTTCGTGTGGTATTTGCTGCATGTCACCCTGTTCAGCAGTGCATCGTGAGTTCCCGGCATTCTGGTATCGATATGAAGCACCCGATGTCGCTCTCCATCTTACGCTCTCGAGCACACAAAAAGACGCCGGAGAAGGTGCTTGCGTAGATGGCCTAGTTACGACGGTGGCAAGCAAGAGAGTGTGCGCATCACTGCCCCGTCATGTAGTCTCATTAAGCTGCGCACTAGACGTTGAAAGACCGCCGTCCCAGGCCTTCTGGACCAAATCCCCCCCAAAAGCCATCGTGACCTTCGGTCGCAAGGAGTTTGGCTGCTTAGCGTGGCGGCTTACTCCATGTCCGATCAATCTATCACAATATCTTTGTAGCTTTGTTCCGCGTCAAGAGCGGCCGGACTTGCAGGCGTCAACTCTGAAAATACCATCGCGCACGATCAGGGTGCGAGCGATGGACAATGTTGCACAACGCAGGGCGATCTCCCGTGCGGCTGAAGTCAGTGAACTTCAGCCGCCGGATCTGCTCGGTCAAAAGTAGAGAGCATTGCATGGAAGTGCCAGAGGACCTTCCTGGGCCATTGCTATGTACCAATTCGAAGGCTTGAACACGCTGGGATTTGGGGCAGACGATCTGAGATCACCGTGCCAAGACAGCTGCAGACAAAGAACAGCTCGGGAAGGTAGCACAAGATGTGGCTTCGGGAGAACGGCGAGCAAGGCTTTTGTGCGCCAAAGACCCAACCTGCAGGAAAACGGTGCATCTTGTATGCTGCCGGGTAGTATCATCTTGCGCCCAATTTCTCCAATGCCCGCGACCCCTGCTCCTGCCACTCTGCCTTTGATATCCACATGTCTTCCTTGTCGGCCATCTAAATAGTGTGAGTCTATGTGCTTCAAGAAGCCCTTGCAGTAACTTACAATGTTCGCGAGTACTGCACCGCCGAGGAAAACCATGTGTCGTCGCCGCGGCGGATCTTCGATGCGCACTTTGAACTTCTGGAGAAGGTGTCAGTACAGCCTGCATGACGGGAGGACGCATGCATACATTTAGTCTCTCTGGGTTACCACCAAGTATCCGTGTAAGCCACAGCTGCTTGAGCTCCTTCTCCAACCGGCTGGGCAGGCCTGGGTACATGCTGCTACCGCCACTTAACACGATCGCCTTGTACAGACTACTTCGGACATCAACCTCGGCGGACTGGATGGTGTTGAACAAGAACTCCGCAATACCGGGTTGCTCAACATCCACAAGATGCGGCTGGAACAGGCACTCGGGAGCCTCAAAGCGCTCGCTGCCAACTCTAATGACCCGACCGTCTGGGAGCGTGTAGGACTCGACGAGTACGGTTGTGTCCTCGCTGAGCCGTTGATCTAGTTCGAGGTCGTACGACACGTAGCAAAGCTTCTCCTTGATTTGACGAACTGTTTCGAAGTCGGCGGTTCGGTTTAGGGCGTAACCTCTTCGTAGTAGTAGCGCGATCAGGTTTCGAGTGACATCCCGCCCGGCAACATCCAGACGGCGGGTGAGGTGGTTGAGGACGGTACTCTCGTAGACCGGAACTATATGCGTGACACCATCTCCGGAGTCCACCACCACGCCTGATGACAAGCCCTGCGCATAGAGTGCCAGCACAGCCTGAATAGCCACATACACGCCTCCAAAGCCATAACGCTCAAACATGACTTCGCACATTGTTTCGCGGTTCTTCAGCGGGTTCATCGGAGGTTCTGTGAGGAGGATCTTGCGGCCGGTGGGATCGAGCTTCATCTTCTCGAAGAATGTATAGTCCCACAGATGTTGCATGTCGTCCCAGCGCTTTACGATACCGTTCTCCATCTGTCGAGGGTGAGACAGCGTTAGCGGACACTGAGGCTACCCTCAAAAGTTCTTGAGTAACCACATACGGGGTAGGTGATCTGGAGCATCGAGCGCGCGGCCGCCGCTTCGTCTCCGCACATTATGTCCTTGAGCTGGATGTCTCCGCCATCGCGCTCCTCGGTTCGCAGTATCGGACGGCCGACAATGGACGGGTACTGGTGGTCTGGGAAGTTCTGCAAGGTCACACGTTAGTCTGAGGAGAATATGAATTCAACACGCAATTGTGTAGGAGACCGACCTGACCCGCATAGCCTGCCTTGAGGAAGCCGGTGCCGCCGTCGAGGACTGGTTGCAGTGTCAGCACAGCTTTCGTGGACGCACAAGGTGGGTCGCATACCAATGGGAACTTCAGACATGCTTCCTAGAGCTTCTGAACAGGTGATAGACAGGAAGAACCGGTGTTGGAAAGCTGACTGTTAGTGGTTGCTGTGTGCCTTGTGGAGGTTGACGTTGGCGGGGCTTGTAGCTCGATTGGTCCGTGAGCGCCCCTGCTGCACTTATGCTCGAGTGGATGGAGTGCTTTACACTGAACTTGAACTACAGCACCAAGAAATAGCCTCGAGGCGGAACTTCGAGGCCAGTGTGTGTCGCAAGTTCATCAAACAGCAATATTGGTATCGGCTAACGCTCATCTCTGTGTCGACGTCCGTAGATGCTCTTCCCAATGGATGCGGACATTTGACTTACGCGATGCTACGTATGCATGTTCAACTTGCACCTGTACGGCGCAAAGGATACAGACTACTTTACACTTGGTAGCTCATTAGTTACGCGCTCTCGATCTATCTACAGACTATGGACCGAGGTCGCGCGTGCGCTCGACGTTGGTCACCCACCTCGACCTGGGACGTCGCGACTGCAGCACCGCGCTAATTGCCCACAAATGGGTCCGTGCACGCTGAAATCAATCAACTCGCTGCGCACCACTTCGAACTTTCCTCCAGCAGTCATCCTCAAGCACGACCAGGAGAACCGCCCGTCAAGATGCCTTTCGTAAGTATATCCTGAATGTCCGCCGCGTCAATTCCAATACTCCCGTCATGGGATCCCCGCTTCGACGGCTAGTCGAGTGGAGTCTTTGCGAGTTGCTTCGAATGCGGGTTTGAAGCGTCAATCGCTGACTCTGGTATAAGTCCAAACTCCAAAAGAATGACGCCTACTTCTCGCGCTATCAAGTCAAGTACAAGCGCCGCCGACAGGGAAAGAGTACGTACAGCCTTCGCCGTTCAAATGCAACCTCGCTAACACAGTGCAGCCGATTACTACGCTCGTAAGCGGTTGGTCACCCAGGCGAAGAACAAGTACAATGCGCCCAAGTACCGTCTCGTAGTCCGATTCACCAACAAGGACATCGTCGCCCAGATCGTCCACTCCGAGATTGGTGGTGACAAGGTCTTCATGGCCGCATAGTACGTCTGGCGCAGACCAAGACAAGTGTGCAGAGTGGCTAACGAAATACTTAGTGCCCATGAGCTGAAGGCGTACGGCATCACCCACGGTCTGACCAACTGGTCTGCCGCATACGCCACCGGTCTCTTGCTCGCCCGCCGCGTGCTCAAGAAGCTCGAGTTGGACGAGGACTTCGTCGGTGTCGAGGAGGCTGACGGCGAGTTCACTCTCACCGAGGCTGCCGAGGTTGACGGCGAGGAGCGCCGCCCCTTCAAGGTCTTTTTGGATGTTGGTCTGACCCGCACCTCCACCGGTGCCCGTGTCTTCGGCGCCATGAAGGGTGTCTCTGACGGTGGTGTCTTTGTTCCCCACTCGGAGAACCGCTTCCCCGGATACGACATCGAAGGCAAGGAGCTCGACGCCGAGACCCTCCGCAAGTACATCTTCGGTGGTCACGTTGCCGAGTACATGGAGACCCTCGCCGACGACGATGAGGAGCGCTACAAGTCCCAGTTCAGCGGCTACATCGACGACGACATCGAGGCTGACGGTCTTGAGGAGTTGTACCAGGACGCCCACAAGCAGATTCGCGAGGATCCGTGGAAGAAGGAGGAGAGCGACAACAAGAAGTCCAAGGACGAGTGGAAGGCCGAGTCCAAGAAGTACAGGACCTCCAAGCTCACCAAGGCCCAGAAGGAGGAGCGCGTCCAGAAGAAGATTGCCGAGCTCAAGGCATAAGCCTGTCCTCTTTCTTGTACCTGCATTCGATGATGACAAAAGCACGGCTTCCGGCGTCTGGGGCATGATTGGGAACGATACCTGTATGGACAGGATCTGCAGATAGCCTTCCACGACCTCTAATGAGATGATGAGATGGCATGCTGCCGTTGGCTACCACAAGCCGCAACCTTGACTTCCTTCACACACTGCATGTGATTATGAACATTCGCTCCAGTGATACTTTCTACTGAATTGCGTGTTGTGCCTTTTCACTTTGCTAAACAAGCAGCCAGAACGACTTTAGTCCGTCGACACCTCAACGATGAAGCGGGACCAGGCCGACCTCAGAATGTTCTGCTTGCATCAACATCTCACGGCTGACTGATAAACGTGCGCTTTATGAGACCTCCACATACGCTTGCCGTCAGACGCCACCTAGTGCTGTCGTGAGGCCGCCCTCTTTCCATTATCCAGTAACTGCCTTTCAACTTGACACGACAAGATTGCTGTTTCAGCGCCAGCGGGACCGTCAGCTAGGTGCCAGAAGAGTCGCTCACCAGTCAGCCCTTTACTCAGCGCGGCGCATCAGCTAAGGACGTGCGACCGCAGATAACCCTAAGCGAGTAGGACAAACCGAAGAGAGCTTGTATAACAACAGCAGGGCGGCAGGTGCTGACTTGGCGAGAATGTATAAGGTCACAGTATGCCGCCTTCATGGTGAGGGTTGGAGAAGAGGAGCCGAAGCCGCAATCGGTAGCCGAACCCTTTCGTCATCGCAAACCGCCCGAACAGCTGATGAGGCCCACCATAGCGTCGTTGGATCCGAAGATCGCACAAAGCAAGTCCTCTAAACTTATCGCATCTGTTTGACGTGGTGCAGCGATTTGTTGTCATTGCATTCAGCATCGCGCGGCGACACTGTCCTAGGAGCCGCACAGCATTTCCAATCAAGTGCGGCGAAACGATTCCCGTGAACTTCCACATATCCCCGCGACTTCCGCCTCACTGCTTGCTGCTCGCTGCTCAAGCGCATTCCACCCCGACGCATGGCGACCTTCACCTTCACACAATGACAGCTGTTCAGGCACCGCACGACTCAGCGGCCGCTATGGAGGACATTCACGGCGTAGACGTATCATGGCTCCATCACTCCACTAGAGGTGAGACCCGCTTACGTGCTCCACTGCCCGCTTATGCGGCGCGACCTTGCGGATGAAGCCCGACTAACATGTCATGGCGTTGCAGACCACCACCATCGCCAGCAGGCTCCGTCGTCGCCTGGACTGACAAGAGATGCCCCTCCGAAGACATCCTCCCATGGCGGTTACCCCACCCGACCCCTCCAGGAGGAGCGCAAGAACAATGTACAGAGCCCCGTCAACCCACCGACCACACCAGCGCCCGCCGTCCGGCACCCTGCCTCACAGCCTGATGCATCGACACCGGCCACTCCTCCACAGAAGATACCCACGAAGCGCCCGGCGCTGCTTAGCCGAGGTAGCGCTGAGAAGCCTGGAAGCCTGACGCCCCCAGACTCAAAGGGCAGTCTACGGCGCAACTCATGGATATCAAGCATCAGCTCCAAGTTCTCGTCGCAGAACCCGCCTGCGCAGATGTCCCAAGCCCAGGCTCAAGGGTCACCAGCCGCCACCCACGGGACGAATGGGACGGCGCCATCCGCCAACGGTGCGCTGAACGGCATACAGGCCGCTTCGGCAGGAGGTCAGCATGGTCTCGAGCCGTATGTCCCGCAACAACCCAAGGCGTCGTTCCTTTCGAATGCGTTGCGCCGACTGTCTTCGGGTACGCAGGTTGGCACGACTGGCAAGGTCTATCCGAACGGCGGCATGTGCCCTAGGAAGGTCATGAACGTGGATCCCAACCGTGCGCGGTGTCTGGTGCCTGAGCTGGACCAGAGCAAGCTTCGCAAGGTCGCCTTCTGTGTCGACGTGGAAATAGCTGGTGGACCAAGATATAAGGACGAAGCAGACTCGGAGGAGAAGAAGAAGCGGAAAGAGAAGAAGCTGAAGGAACGTGGTGAAGGCGAGGCCCTCAAGCATCCAGACGCTGTCGCCGAAGAGAAGGACAAGGAAGGAGTGGTTGCCGTAGCTCAGGAGAACGTCGGTAACGAAAGCGACCCAAATCCGGAAGGCACCGTGCTGGAGGAAGACAAGAAGGAGAACAGCAAGAAGAAAGAGAAGAAGAAGCGCTCGGAGGCGGAGCGCAAAGAAAGGAAAGAGAAGAAGCGGAGAAAGGCCGAGGAGAACGGATCCGTCCCCATTGAGTTCACCAGAGAGGATGACAATGCTAGCGTGGAAGGCGCACCTGCAATCTCCGGAGCAACTACTCCCAAGTCCCAAGACCGGCCCACTGTAGACCCACTCCGCATCTACCGAAGATGTTGTCAGTTGCGCGAATCGCCAATCTTGAAACGCATTAGTGATCAGTTGTCCAATCCTGCTTCGTGCTCGCATGCTCAACCAGGAGTGGTCACATGTCTCGATCTCACAGGCTCAAGGCTACAGTTAGCGGATGTTATGACGCTATCAGACTGGCTCGCCATTGTGCCTGTGAAGAAGCTGTTCCTCGAAGACGCGGATCTGAACGATGAGAAGATCCGACTCATCCTCGCGGGTTTGCTGGCAGCGAAAGTGCCGGAAGGGCCAAAGCGCCGTTCCGCTTTACAAGAGAACAACACGACGGATGCTCAGCACAG
>TARA_R110002003_G_scaffold384_1_pt1 | contig 28300 bp, 25 predicted proteins | sample TARA_R110002003 | Tara Oceans TARA_R110002003 (sample SAMEA4396441) | marine metagenome | biome: Westerlies Biome; feature: [SRF] surface water layer (ENVO:00010504); material: water (ENVO:00002006), including particulate matter (ENVO:01000060) such as... | depth 5 m | reverse complement strand
TCGAGCGGTACATCATCGAAACAGCCAAGTTCTCGCAATTGTTCGCACATCAAATCATCTGGAACATGAAGGCAAATGCTTTTAAAGACGAGGCTTCCGAGACTGTAAGTCGTGCTACCGCGTTCGCTGTGTCTACCTAACAATTGCCACAGCCGGATCCCGTCAAGCCCACGCTCGATAAAGTCATGGGAAGCCTCGAGTCCAGCTTCGCCCCCGCCGACCGAGAATTCTACGAGCGCGAATTTGCCTTCTTCAACGAAGTGACCGGTATTTCCGGCACACTTCGTTCCGTCCTGCATGAGCCCAAAGAAGTCAAGAAACAAAAGATCGAAGAAGAACTTCGCAAGATCCAAGTTGAAGTCGGCGTCTACCTGCCCAGCAACCCAGATGGCCAGGTCATCGGCATCGACAGGAAATCTGGCAAGCCACTACAATCTCACGCCAAAACGCCCTTCATGGCGACCTTCCGCATCCGCAAAAACAAACCGAGCACGCCTGGCGTCATTGAAGAGACGGAGGAAAATGACCGTGCGAGCCAGAAACAGAACACGTACGAAACGTGGCTGAGTGCGATCTTCAAAGTTGGCGACGATTGTCGCCAGGATGTCCTCGCGCTCCAAATGATCGCCGCCTTCCGCGGTATCTTTAACACCGTCGGCCTCGATGTATGGGTCTTCCCTTACCGGGTCACCGCCACAGCACCAGGCTGTGGCGTCATCGACGTTCTGCCCAACTCCATCTCGCGCGATATGCTCGGTCGTGAAGCAGTCAATCGTCTCGACGACTACTTCGTCTCCAGGTACGGCAACGAAGACAGCATTCGGTACCAAGAAGCTCGCTCCAACTTTGTCAAATCAATGGCCGCGTATAGTGTTATTAGCTTTTTGTTGCAATTCAAGGACAGACATAATGGCAACATCATGATCGACGACGCTGGCCACATTATCCACATTGACTTTGGCTTCATATTCGACATTGCGCCCGGCGGCATCAAATTTGAACGCGCTCCTTTCAAACTCACGGCCGAAATGATCGCCGTAATGGGCGGGTCAACTACATCCCAGCCTTACCGCTGGTTCGAGGAACTCACCATCAAAGCGTTCCTTGCGGCACGCCAACATGCGAGTCATCTCAGTCATATCGTGGAAGTCATGCTGGACTCAGGATTGCCGTGCTTCAAACCCGAGACGTTGAAGAACTTCAGAGATAGGTTCGTCTTGGATAGGGATGAGAGGGGTGCGGCAGAGTATATGAGGGAGTGTGTAAAGAGGTCAGCTGGGAGTAGCAGTACGGGGGTGTATGATCGGTTCCAGTTGATCACGAATGGGATCCCTTATTGAGGAGAGGAGTAAGTTGGGGAAGGCCGGGTTGGGAGGAGCAAACGGAGGCGAGAGATTAGGAATAGAGAAAACATTGCATTCTCTCTAGTAGCCGAATGCGGTGTGCTGCGCCGCCGGGTTGTTGCTTGTCAATATGTTATCCACTTTGCCGTAACGACAGTCCATAGCTACATCAAGCCCAACTACGTCAACGTTCATCTATTCGTCCGTCCCACACTCACACCTTCGAGCAAACCCGTTCTCAGACGCAAGTCACAAAAGTGTTGACAAAGGGGCTGTCGCCCGTCACGCATCCACCAACAGGTGCTACGAAGGCCGTACCCGTGCAGTTCGCTCCAGTGTATATGGTTACTAGCATTGTCAGCTCTGCTTTGCTCTCCTCTTTCCTCTGCCATATACCCAGACTACAAGAACAACTTACCAGAGCAACCGGGAGCATTGCGAAGCGTCTCGTAACTTCTGATCGGCGTGCCAGTGCCGGAACGATCAAGGTCCTGGCAGACGTTGCCATTCCCAAAGATTGGGTCCGCAAAAATGAGCTGCGTACAGCCGGGGCCTGTATACTTGTTGCCAACAGAGACGAAGGAACCGCCTTGACGAGCGTCGAGGCTTGGAGGTGCAGCGGTGCTGAGTCCTGTCAAGAGAGCGAAGGAGAGGGCGCAGATGGAGAACTGCATTTTAATCTAGGTCTAGAAGCTGATTCGAAGAATTGCGATACGATTGAGGATTCTGAGATATGAGAATGAAGAAGAGCTTGAGTCGAACTGGGGATGAAGGCGGGAAATCAGCAATGGGAAGCAGCTTTTATACCTTACTTCCAGTCGCTCATGGCTTCCTTAACGCGCAATGCTTTCATATTCCAACAAACCAATCATCTAACATTGGTTGGTAGGAGGGACACATCATCACGCGGGACGGCGTTGCTGACAGAATAGCACGGCACGTGCATTGCATCAGGGCATCAGCACTTCGGTCCATATAAGCTTCGCTAGCAAGCCACCAACCTTTCCAGCGGCGCGCGACGGAACCATCCATCGGATCGTGCTGCAAGGCTCCCGCATACTGCCCGTCCCGCTGGTCAGGAGGATGGTGCTGGCTGATGCATGTTACTTTGAGAACTAATCCTTCCAACCTGCCGACTCTGTAATCGGATGACGAGGTTCCTCAGTCGCTCCAATCACCAACTCAGGAAGATACACACAGGGTTCGAACACGATGGTAAGCTTATAATTTCTCGTTCATGCAGGTAGTAGCACATCTAAATCTGACGAAGGGTGCATAATGGTTTCTATCAACCAGTCAGTTGCTGCTATTTTATGGTGAAGTGCGAGATGGGAAAACTTACCCGCCTCTATGTCCTAGTAACTCCTGCCACAGTGGAGTTGCCCCAACACGAAGGTTACCGTTCATGTAATTGGTAGCGTGTTAAGCCTCTGACTTGAAGTGACCATGCGTATATCTCAACAAACGATTCCTTGTTGGTGGAGGAGGTGACTGCTCAGCCCATGTGGGCAGGTGAATGCGTCGTGCATTGATGGCGCACGCAACAAATGAGTATCTGCGGCGCCTCCACCCGGGTACATGTAAGCTGCCCCAAGGTCCAACACAAGTGAGTTGTAACTCCAGGTTCTCATAGTGAGTCGTTGACGAGCACGATGGAGTTCGGATTGACACGGGATGTAGAGTCAAGCCCATGGCAACGTGGGGACGGAAGTGAGGAACAGGTGTTAAATTGGGAAATCTTGACCAACCATGGGCAAGGATGGCAACTGTAACAAGAGCTTAGTGTGTTCAAGCGTCCATGATGGTATCGTCTTTTCGTGTAGCGTTGCGGTATGTCTGGCCACCCCGGTGTATAGCCATAGGAGGCGGTATGCTGCATGTGTCTTTTCATGGTCCATCAAGGTACTGTGAAGGCCTACTTTATGGGAGACGAAGATCTTGCGCGGTCAGAACATGGATGTCATGCGCAAATATGTTGATGAAAGCTGATGGTTAATGGTAACTGTCGTGGAATTGGTCGTATAGGTCGGATTATGCTTTGCTATTACTAGCAGTCGTAAGATTTTGGCATTCTTCCTGTGTCTGGTGTCTGAGCATAATGGAACGAGATAAGCTTGAATAATGCGAATAACCACCCCAGTCCGCGCGTTTCCCCTTCCTCAAAGGCGCCATTGGAATCCAGGATGGCACCAATCGAGATCTGCAATCTCCTCATAACTCAGCCCATCGATTTCCGCCGCTACGTCCTTCTGCTTTCTGCGCTTATTATCGGCCTTCATCCAGACAAACATACCGGCAATCGTGATGACGATGAGACCTTGCGCCGCTAGGTTCAGGCCGTTTCCAATGAGATAGTTGGGGCCATCGAATGGAAGGAATGCCCATGTAGCGATCAGTCCCCCGATGTTACCAAACATCACGTTGGTTCCAATTGCTGACGAACGAGCGGTATCACTGACGACATTCGCTGCCACATGTGCATTGCAGAGAGCTCCGGAGTTGAAGGCGCCAGTGGCGATGATGAACGTTGCTGCGTACCGCACTTTGGTGTTTTCGCTGGCAAGAAACATGATGTAGCCTACGATGACTGGCAGTGCGCTGAGGCCCATGTATATGACTCGCCTGTCGGTTTTCCAGCTTGTAAAATTGACAGCCAAGATAGCAACCGCCCCAACGATGTAGGGAGGGACCGTCATAAGCTGCTGGTAAACCACAGTTTGACGTGGGTAGATGGTCCTGATGATAGTCGGTGCGAAGAAAGCCAGACCTTGGACGGTTATGCAGGCGAGGAGGAAGGCCCACGAGGTTGCTATCACAACTGGGTTCCAGATTCCGCGAACGAGCTTCTTCTTGTCCATCTTGTCAAGTACCTCTGTCGCTCCTACTCGTTCTGATTTCAGCCGATTGAGCGCAAGTTGTTTTTCGTCGTGAGTCAGCCAGCGGGCTGTCTCTGGCCGGTCGGTCAACGTGGCGAAACCAATCAATGCCAGGCCAATCGTTATTATGCCTTCGATCGCAAAGATCATCTCCCATCTACGTGCCGATCCGAAATGATCAAGGCGAAGGATCGCTGAAGCAAGGAGGCCGCCAAAGGCGCCTGCCAACGGAGCCATGACCACATATAGGGCGAGGCGAAAAGCAAGTTCTGAGCGCCTGTACCACCGAGACATATAGTATGCGATACCGGGTAGCATCCCGGCCTCAAATATGCCAAGGACAAATCTGACACCACAAGCGCTTCGAATATCTCGAACAAAGGCAAAGGCGACGGTCACAATCCCGAACGCCAAAGTGATGCCTGGAAGAAACCATCCAGGGCCGACAGCCTTGCACGCCATGTTCGATGGGATCTCGAAAATGATGTAGGAAATGTAGAAAACGGACAAGACCTGGTTGTAATCGTACCCGGTCAGACCAAGGTCTCTTTCAAACCCTGCAAGCCTCGCGTTCCCTTCGTTTCATCAGTAATGTACCATTTCTGGAGGGCATAAAATCCTACCAATGTTCGCACGGTCGATGAAGCAGAATAAGTACAACATAGCGACGGTCGGAATGATGTAAAAGTCAATCTTTCGCACCAAGCGGCGCTCAGCTATCGGATCAAAGTGCAATAGCGACTGCCCATATCTACGCACGGATTAGCTCGCGGCTCGCTGAAAGGTCTTCGACGTACTCATCGGTAGCTGCCTGGCCAGACAGAACGGCCTTGGCTTCGAATCCATTTTCTGCATCCGTTTCGCGATATATTGCCGAGGGCTTTGTACTTTCGTTGGAGATTGATGGCGCCATGTTCTGCATGTAGCTTATGCCAGGCAGCTGGCAGGCGGTGCTCATATAAGTACTGCTGCATAACAACGGCAGAGACCTTGGTACAACTCCATCCCCCATGGCATTGTGGACATCCTATCTGGTGGCTGAAGCTTGTACTGGCGAATCGACGACGTCGTAGGTTGTGTTCATGCCCAGCGTCTACCCCAGACTTGGCACCACCTACCGCAGATCGATGCCATTGGCTGAGCGGAACGCGGAATGCTTGATGCGGAATGTACAACCTCGGCTGACCTCGGAAAGCGGAATTGTTTGACGTCGCATGATGAGCAAAAGCGCGATGGATCTGCCGACCTCGACTACCACCTCAGAGAAGTTAGCCACGAGAGCGGTGGTAAGGCGGGTGCCGATTTTATCACTCTAACAGTTGAGAGGTGGAACTCTCGGTTCAAGTCTCGGGAGTTCATAACACATTTCCTCGCGGCCATCATTATCGACAATCCTCTCCGGGATAGTTGCGATTACAATCTGCACACAAACGTGGTACAATCTTTGGTTGTTGTCCAGAACCTAGCTGTCATCAAGCTGCCATATTTTGGCATTACGGCCTTTATACAATGCATGTACAGGCGGCCATCCTCTTGGCTGTCTTCGCCGGGATCTGCTACTTCGTCTACTTCTTGATATGGGAGTCCTTCATCTCTTCGGCAAGATCAATACCTGGTCCAAAGAGTAGCCGCTTATCCCGTTTGTGGTTCTACCGCAAGGTGCGCGACGGGTCATTTCATCTTGAGAACATCGCATTGCACGAGAAGTATGGGCCGGTTGTTCGAGTGGCTCCAGGCTTCTTCTCCATCTCTCAACCGGACAAGACTGTCTACGGCATTGGTTCAAAGTTTTCCAAAAGCGACTGGTATCAAGGGTGGAAACATCCCAGTCCCGATAGATGGACTCTGTTTCCAGACCAGGACAGCAAGAGGCACGCAGAGACTAGGAAAAGATTTCAAGGTCTCTACAGCATGAGCTCATTGCTTTCGTATGAGGCTCATGTGGACGAGTGCATCGACATCTTCCTCGCAAAGCTTGGTCATTTTGCGAAGTCAGGCCAATCCATGGATCTCGTTCACTGGTTTCAGTGTTACGCATTTGATGTCATTGGGGAGATCACCTACTCAGAACGCTTCGGCTTCCTCGACAACGGCGATGATGTTGCTGGTACTATGGCGGCGCTCGACAAGTCAATGATCTACTCGACCCTGGTCGGCATCTACCCGAAATTGCATCCATACCTGTACGCAGCGCTGGAGAAGATCCCAGGCTCCGGAGCTGCGGGCCGGACATACCTCATGTCATTTGTGCAGAGAAAAATTGAAGAGCGTGATCAGGCGAGAAAGGAGGGAAGCTACGAACCCAAATCTCAAGAATTAGAGGATGGCAAAGTCCCACAGGACTTCCTGGATAAATTGACAGAGGCAAAGGAGCAAAACCCGGACAAAGTCACACCTTACCATATCTTCATGATGGGGTTGAGCAACATTATCGCCGGCGCCGACACAACCGCTATATCTCTCTCGGCGGTACTTTATTACCTGATTACTTCGCCTGGAACGTTGTCCAATCTGAGACAAGAGATCGAAGAGCATGGTCTTGGAGTGAGAAGGACTACGTTTTCGGACTCACAAGACATGCCGTACCTTCAGGCCATTATCAAAGAAGCGCTCAGAATGCACCCAGCAACTGGGCTACCACTGTGGCGAGTGGTTCCGCAGGGTGGTGTTCAGATTGGAGAGTACTGGCTCCCACCTGGCTCCAACGTTGGTGTAAACAGCTGGGTCGCCCATTACGATAAGAGTGTTTTCGGCGATGATGCCCATGTCTTTCGCCCAGAGCGATGGCTAAAAGCCAGGGAAGAGGGAGGCGATAGGATCAAGGCGATGGAATCAAGCTATATGCCGGTAAGTCATCTGTACAAGCCTTCTGCGACCGCGATTGACTGGAAGTTGTAGTTCGGCCTTGGGTCCAGGACCTGCCTTGGTCGGCACATCTCAATGCTGGAGATGAACAAGCTCGTTCCTGAAATTGTGAAGAACTTTGATCTGACATTGTGCATGTCGAAGGAAGAGTGGAAGACAACCAACTTTTGGTTCGTGAAGCCAGAGAGGCTGCCAGTCACTGTCAGCGGATACACATCACAAAAGTGATATCTTATGGATCATTCGACACGCGAACTGATAGTGCAATTGAAACACAGCTGTAACCATTGTCAATCCCCGCTGCATTATCCTCTAGATGAGCTTGCTCTGCGATGGTGTTAGGAACTCTACCAGAATATAGTGTATTGCTGCTGAATTCGAGACGAAAGATGATGTACCCCAGTGGATAAATAAAATGTCGAGCATATGCCGATCGCACGTGGCAAATCTATATCTTGGAAGTAAAAGAAGCCCCCAAAGACTGTCCGAGTGATGATCATAAGAGCGAGAAGGTGCCTTCATGAACGGTTCATTGACGTAAATCGTTCTCAATCACCCTATATTTGTTCATGATGTGAGACGCGACAAAGGTATTATTTGTGTGTCCCGCAAAGCTCTTCGTCATCTTGAGCACCATACGCCGCGCTTGTGGTACGACATGATTAGCTTGCTACCCGGACACTGTCACGATAGGGATAAAAGGAGACTACATGGCCGCCAGAGATCCTGTTCCAACATCACCTACCTCCCGAGTCCTATTGGCCTTCTCCTGGTGTTGGCCGATCGAAACTGAAGCAAAATAGGTGTGCCGCCTCGACCCCTCGCCAACAGGCTTAGAGCAAGCAGTCTGTAATGTGACCACAAGGTCAGGTCGTCTCACATAAGGTCTAGGAAAGGGAAATCGAAAAGATTGCCTGAGTCCAGAAAGTCCTCTGGCATGAAGCCAAAATCAAGCACATCCCTGGTGTCTGCGCCCGAAGGCTCACGGCTAATGACAGCGTCATCAGATGTAGACGGCAGTGGCAGATCTGGAAATATGTCGTCAAAGCACAGGGTGACTATATCAGCAGCGTTGGTTATGTCGTCATGGTTATCTGTGGCGAACGTCTGGGCGCTTCGGTCGGCATGGCCGAATTTTGAATGCAAGTCCCTTAGTCCCTGCAGACGCTGCCAAGTTTGTTTGAGCGCAGCGCATTCGGAGCTCAGGTGGTGAAATAGCTGGAGGAACATATCAAACTCCTTTCGCAAGCTGTTCCGGATGGATGGTCCAGTGCTGACAACTGCAAGTAGCAGATTACCGAATGCTGTCAAGAGGAGCTGTTGGAAGAACATTGGATGGGTACCGACCAGAGGTGTATGCTCATCGAGGTGGTACAAGGTTCGGATCGTTTCCTTCGATATGTCGATTGCCTTGAGCAAGAGAGGTTCGCTTTGCCGGGAGTGGATCGGAGACTGTAGCAGAGGGCGGTAGACGAGATTCCGAAGGTGTGCCTTACGAACGAGTATTATTGAATGGTGATATGTTGGCTCAAATCGTGCATCTTGACCCCAGATCGCACTATTGGGCAGCTGCAAATGGCTGGGAAGACCGTCGTACCAAGCCAAGATTTGGTAGTCCAGATAGTTGATATCCTCAATCCTGGATTCGTGGGTCTTTTCCGTTTGGTTGTTCAATGCGTGCCACACTTTCCCGGCCAGCTTCGTCCACTGCAGCAGCGCCGGCAGCAATGGGTTCGCAATGTCAATTGTGTAGAGCGATCGATCAATATACGAGTCCTGGATCGAGAAAGGAATGCCCTGTCCTAGGCTGAGTCTTCTTTCTAACATATATACCGCCCAAAATGCTTGCAATGCTTCGGCACATTCAGCTGGGTCTGGAAAGAGCTTATCAAGCATGCCGCGTCGGTGCAGGCCCGCTTCGAGACACAGCCGAGCCGCAAATGCTATACATCTCCCCGTTCGAACCTCTTCGTTGAGATGGTAATGATACATGGCCTGGGTCATAAGCTTGAAGTCAGCGGGATGTGAACCTGACTCACCACTAGGTAAAGCAACTGAATGCCGTGAAGGCCTTCTGGATTCCATATCAGCCCCTCCACTGCTTCTGACGTGCTCTGAAAGAGGCGTTGAGCTTGATGATCTCTACCCCCAGCCTCTTTGGTCATTCCAATGGCAAGTACTATCTTGAGCTTATTCGTATTATGGTCAAAGAGAGCCTCGGCTACGGAGCCACCTCGCTCTCTCAAACCTTCCACATGTGCCAGATGAAGCGCATTGAAGATTTTGTTTGCCGTGGCCACCATTGTTGCACGACTGACCACAGGGTAGACAGTCCCGAGACCGTCACACCAATCATCAATTAAGATTTGCGCATCCTCGCGCGTCATGTCCCAAAGCGGGTCCATAGTCAGGAGCTTCATGAAGGGGCCGTACTGCGCCAGAAGAAGTGGCTGGGACACCTGACTCCGAGTGCTTATCGAGTATTGCTGACTGCATGCCCATTGCTCGAAGGTTTCCGCTCACGGTGTTGAGCACGTATTCCGTGCTGGAGGGGCCACAGAATTCCGGAACATTTGTAGCGTACTCTGGAGGCGGACGAGAGAGCCCAAAATCTTGATTCTGCGCAGTTTCATTGTGTCTTGCAGACGAGCTACTGGTGGGACTGTGATTGTGATTGTGAAGCCCTTTGGCAACCGGGGAACTTCTGGCGATATTTATGGCGGGGCGCCGTGACAAGGTATTCAGACGACGCCTGGCGGCTGACATGCGCCTATGTGGTTCTCGGATGAGCGTTTGTAGGTCGATCAAAACTTGATGCTTACATGGCCTTGCCTGACATATCCTGCGCCGACGACGCATATTCGCATTCGACTAAGTGGCCAGCACATCGACCGCAAGGCTTTTGACCGTCACATCGGACTTTGCGCCTTTTACATTCCCTGCTGTCACCCGTGAGACTGACGAAGCACATGCAAATAGCGAACGCTTACCAAGCTCGGGGGGTGTAGCGAGCTCTTTTTGATCGATACCCACGCGTGGGCGCATCGAGTTGCGTGCTGCTCTCCATTACTCGCCAAGGGGGCACGGCGTTTTGGATGGAACAATGATCTATGTGTTGTAGAGGTTGAGGCTGTAGTTGGGGGTATCACTTAAACTTCATCATGCTCGGCGTCTTCGGTAGGCCAAAGATGTCAGCATTGGCTTCATGGCCCTTTGTCGCGTGCACTCGACATAGCGAGTGTGGCCTTGAGTCTAGAATGGTAACAGATTGAGAACTCACCGCATGGCATGACTCGCTTGATTACCGCAAGGGGAGTGAGGTGTGGCGGTTATTGGGCTCGTGACATGCAAGATTGGCACGTAACGTTAAAACACAAACTCTAGAATACGGGGATGCCTCGGAACGGCAGAGAGGGAATAGGCATTGCAGTCAGTCGTGAATGTCTTGTTGGAGGCTTGGAGCTGTCAGCTCTCGCGTGGCCGCGTGGAAGGGACATGCACCTCGGCAAACAAAAGAGCCCCGCCACCACCACCGCCAGATCCCATCAGTCTGCCCCAAAAAATAGGGCAATATAAGAGCCTGTCTGTTCTCAATGTACTTTGTATCTCTTCAGTTAAGATCGCAACATACATCAAGGATAGCTAAGCTTTTGTTTCATGGAAATGTTTGGTTGCCTGGCTGATACCTAGCGAGCCTGGTTCGAACGCTTCACGACCGGCAGCTTCTCTGCAGCACAACACCGCGCACGAACGATAAGAGTTGACCGCATTAACCTTGCTTCCTTGACTCTCTATATATCTCATCGATCCCATCAACTGCAAGCCGCCAAAGGTGGTCTCGCCTCTGGTGCCCACCCTACTATTGTGGGCCTGGAAGGGCAACTTGCCACGGCTCTTACAACACCCAACTGCAGCTGGGTGTTGTAGTGATCTCGTAAGCTATTGGGTCTATCATACACAGTCGCTCACGACTCTTGGCCGCTCTACACACCCGTGCGCGAGCATGTAATACGTCAGGGTGTGCGTGCACGTCGCTGAGCCACAGAGGCGCAGCCGAAGGATGCCGCATGGATTGCTGGATCAGGAGTTGAGCATCGGTGAACGGTTATGCTAGCCAATCAGGTTGCATCTACACGCTTGTAGTCTGCAAGCCATGGGGCCGAAAGTCGTCGAGGAGACGAACTTGGAAATTCAGTAGGGTGTCCGGCACTAAGGCTGCGCACCCTGTGTGCTCTTGCAGAGCCAGCCCACCGTCTTGTTCGCATTCGTTATATACGAGCAGTTCGTCTTGATTACCATGCAAACGTTCATCACGGCTCCAACTCGAACACCCCGATGACCGGCACCCGGAATAAGCTTTCGCAGACGGCCGAACTCCATCCTCTCTCAGTGACGAAACGAAGCACCTGGAACCATGTGGGAGCCATTTGGTTCGGCACCAGCCAACTCAACGGCCTCTTGGAGAGGAGGCCCCGACGAGAGGGGCACACTCAGCATTCTCATGACTTGCATCATCACGCTTTTGTTATGTGCCTATACCTCCCTTCACCTCGATATCCCGTCGTATTTGACATCCTTTGTGTAGGCTTCGAGCGTTAGACGAAAGCTTACCATGTCTACGGGTTGACTTTTTTTGCTTTTCGACAACTGGTATTCGCACGCCACCTCCAGAAGATACCCTGAAAAATATGATTCCAGATCGAAAGCTGAAGCTTTCGTCTGAAGATATCGAACTAGGTGCACTACCGTTTGCCGTGTCGAATGTTGCTTCGAACCAAGTCGACGACACAGTAGACGCTGAGGAGGATCCCAACAGCGAATTCAAGGCGCGGGTCTCTTCAGGCCGTTTACCTGACTGGACTCGCGTTCACAGTTTCTTCGCGATCATGGGAGGCTTCGTGTTCGAGGAAGAGAAGAACAAGGCTAAGATCATGGACAAAGGTTGGCAGCGAGCGAGACTGACATCGCTTGGGGTGCGCAAGATGGCAGCCAACACGCCGGGGCCGCTTCTTGCCCTATCAAAAGACGCTATCATGAATAAAAGCAAGGCGAATGGCTTTGCAAAGTTTCTGGTCTGTGCAAGCCAGCTGGTTTCTCGCACAGACCGTTGGCCGGCTAACAACAGGGCTGCCGGACCACCAACGGTATCGATCTTTACCCCGGTCAGATGCTGTATGGCTTTATTTGTAGGACACCGACGTATACAAAGCAGATGAACAAGATCGATGCGCGTGTGCCTACTTCGGACCGGCATTAACTGAGCGTCTCAAGCTAGCTCAAACCTTACGCCTTGAAGATGGCGCTGCTGGTACATGGAAGTTTGGCGATCAGACTACAGTTCCAAATTCCGAGGGCAAGATGCTTAAAGTTGGCTCTTCCTTTCACGGTTTCAGCAGACCGAGACCTCAAGTATGCCAGACGCGCGAAGAAAATCAAGCCCGACTACCTCTTGTGGGCTGGCGTGCTACTCTCAGGTTGTGTATATGGCGGCGTCCATCTGCTTGCATGGAATGGGCCTTTCCCTACCAGGACGCAACGTATACTCTGGGGGACATGGTGCTTCATAATCGCAAGACCAGTCGGACTGATGCTTGTAGCGACGGTGCTGGGTCTGGCTTTGATCGCGTCACTCGGGCTCGCTGCGGGGGTCTACGCGTGTGTAGCACGATACCCGCCATAGGTCGTTTTGGGAAATGGCTGGGTGCTCTCTATTGTTGTTGTGGTGTTCGGCCTTACTTTTGCCGGATTGGCCCTGGTGTACGTTGCAGCGAGGGTGTATTTGATGGTGGAGTGCTTCATCAACATTGCGCGTCTTTCAGGTCAAGTGTTTGAGGAACCGAGGTGGGCTCTACATCATTTCTACAACCAGACTAGACATGTCCGCCACACCAGCTGTTGCATTAATCTGTTGCTAATCATGCAAGCAAGCTTTCACCAAAACGACCATCGACGCCGGCTGATGAAGTGCCTGCAGCATGTGAGCAGATCGGAGGCGGAATAGCATGCATGTCGGCCTGACTGCCCAAGGTTTGGGTACATAGCTCCAACGTCCGGCCAGTGCAAGCCTCAGTCCTGGGGCAGCCCTAAAGCACAGTCGCCACCCGACGCATCTGTTCTGTCAGTCAGCTCTTGACAGGTGATAGTCGACCGAAGTGTACCTGGGAAGCACTGACGATTTCTGCGCACGAAGCCGTTCTGAGCAACTCGGCCCGTGTTTCGCTTATGCTGCTCGCGCAGCGCCATGTCGAGGGCTGCCACCGTCGGAGGGGCCAGCCGCATCAAGTTGGCACCGAGGGACGTTTGGCCGCGCCTTATTAGCAGCTGTACTGTAGTCGTCTGTAGCAGGGTGGAAGGAGAGTAACACGATCAAGGTGGGCAACCTGAAGGTGGGCAACGGTGCGACGCTCGAACCACTCCAGCTGCGAGGGCCCGCCTGACAGCCGCGAGTCATGCAAGTCAAGGCCAAGCGACGCCGGGCTAGTGATGCATCCTGCACCTCCGCACAGGATCGCCCGCGCAGGGTGAAGGCATCGCATGCATGGAAGGCATCAGACGTTCAACCGTCCCGTCCGTGTTCGGGTAAGTTAAACTAGCGAACAGCCACGCTTCATGCGTGGAAGTTTGGAAGCTTGGACGGCCGGCCAATCAGAGGCGCGCTGTGCTACTCCGCATTTTGGCCTGCCATCCCCAGACTTTCTGCCCCCAAGGCGGTGCCTCGTTACAAAAGCACTGCTTGCACGACATGACCCGTTGCCATGGATCAACCAGTTCAGAAACGCGTCTCCAAAGCCTGTGATGCATGCAAGCGGCGGAAGGTCAAGTGCAACGGGCAGGAACGCTGTCAACAGTGCGCGCACCTTGGCCTGCGATGCGTCTACTCGGCAACCGGAAAACAACGATCGCAAGGCAAGAGAGGGCATATCATCTCAGAGTTCAGGAACCGAACCGCTAATGCGAATGCTACCTCGCCTCCGTTGCTTCCGGCGATTGCGGCGCAAGGGACATTTCAGGCGCCGTATGGAGTAGTCTCTTCGGTCGAGAGCAACAACGGTGATGCCAGTAGGTCTGCGACTCAAGTCGTCAGTATGGCTTGAGCATAATGTACATGGGTGACTCGCTGACCGCAACCAGCATCTCCGCTATCACCCTACCCATCGCAGTACAACCAGGCCTTCTTCCTGGATCTCATCCCGGATTATGTTGATGGAGTTTACCCAGTGCAGCCCGTCATCTCAGAATATGAACTTCGACAATGGATTCATGTCATGGACACCGACCAGGAAGTGCGCTCCTTCATCTATGCGTTCGGCGGCTGCACGTTGAACTTGACGCGCTACGGCGACAGGAGGACCGACGAGGTGGTGCAGATGATTGAACATCTCATGGATTGCTCCATTGACAGTATGCTTCCACCGCGGCGGAACTACCACTCATCGGTGATGCGAGTGATGCAATCCATTTTCATACACAACTGCCTCATGAGCCTGCAAGGAGTCGACGCAGCCTTCTTCTACATGCGAGATGCAATCACCAACATTCAGCTCCTCCGGATCGACAATGCAGAGCACGCCGCAGCTCTACCACTTCCCGAGCGCTCACGGAGACAGCGCATGTACTGGCAAGCTTACATCCACGAACGCTTCCTCGCCATCTTGGACTACCGCCACGCAATCTTGCCGGCGCTCTACACACTCCCCGAGGACGACCCCACCATCCCAATCCAAGTCCACGAAGGCTTCAACCAAATCATCAAGCTCTTCCGCCTCCTCGACACTGAGTTCTTGACCAGCTGGCTTGGCACCAAAGATGGCCAAGTCACCAGCACATGGGTCGAAGCCAAATCGCGCGAGCTAGAAGGTGATCCCGAAGCCGATGCGCGCGAGCTCGCAAACCTGTCTATGATGCAGCGCGCCGATCTGACCATCACCCGCGAATGGCTGCGCACACTAGTCTGGCGTCTCGCCATGGGTCAGACATTGCTATCCTCGCGGTCATCAAAGGAGTGTTTGTCTCTTCTCTTTCCTGTACGGCTGAGCCAGACGCTGCGCCAACAGGTGTCGAGCATGTCGCGGCAAGACATTGAAGTCCACGGCAGCAGCATCACACAAAAATTATTCGAAATCACAGACACAATCGCCGACGTTCTGATTCACGTTCCGGCCGCTACATTAGACGAGACGGCTCTGCGCATCGACGACTTCCTCTTCATTCTCGACTTCGTACTACTGTTCCCACAGCTCGACGCCACGCGCCGCGGCATTTTGCTGGAGAAACTAGAGCGCCTGCAGACCATGTTCCCCGAGGCAGTAAGCAATGCAAGTAGCCCGAATCTGCCCCTGGAGCTGCAGTCACCGATGGGAAATGATCCGTGGTACCAGGTTGCGCAGAGTAAGACGGCGGCTGGACTGGAGGATCTCGCGGAGGTGCAGGGGCAGGGGCAATTGCCGGTTGTAGAAATTCCGAGAAGTGAGCAGAGGCATGGGCGACTGGCGACATGGAATCATATAAGTCGTAGGTTGAGCATGGCGACTTTTGGGCCTGGGTAGCTTTTGATTGAGTGTTTTCTTTGTACATGCGCTGAGAAGGTTATTGGTCTCAACGAGCATTGCAATTAGTATTGCTACGTCACGAGGCAATTTGAAAGCAGGTTTGAACGAGCGAAGTCTATGACATTCGAAGAAAATGGTCGCTATACAAGCTGCTCTCGTAACAATCATCAAAACATGGTATCAGTATGTACACATCCCAGACTCTCACCTCCCCGCCGTTATCTACACATTCGACTTGACTTGCTCCAGATGGGCAGCCGCACTCTTCTTCTCACCCAAATCGCTCTCATTGTCGCTAACGTGGTAGCTCTCAACAACGGTGCTCGAGAACTGCCTAGCTGGAATGCGCCTTTCGAAAAGGATGTCCAACTCTCCGTATGTCCTGCCTTTTGGTTCAGGCAGGCGGAAGAAAGCCCACACAAAGCAAAGGAAACATGTCCCAGCGTAGAAGAAGCCGGCCTTTGCGCCCCAATTCCACGCACCAGGGTTCAACATACGGGGTGTAAGCACGTTGCCAACGATAGAGGCGAGGTTGTAGAAGTTGCGTGCCAGGACAACAGTCTTCTGGCGGAGTCGGGTGGAGGGAATCTCAGCGACAATGGCGTAGCAGATGGGGCCGACAGTAATGTTGTAGGTGCAAGCAAAGACGAGCAGCATGGCGCCGATGCCCCACTGGGCGCCGACGTTTCCGGCTTTGATGGTGCCGAGGCCGCCGATGATGACGAGGAGAAGAACCATGGCGAAGTCACCGCAGACGTACAGAGTCCGGCGTCCGACGCGGGGAATGAGTGTCCATGCAATGAACACACCAACGCCGCCGATGGCGTACTGGCCCAAGCTCATGGAAAATGCGTCGGAGTCGCTGAGACCGGCTTGCTGGAAGAAGTAGGTGGAGTATCCGATGAGAGAGGCGCCGCAGAAGGCTTGAGTAAACCAAGTCATGGCTGCGATTTCAGTACGGCGGAGATCTGTGCCCTTGAAGCAGTCGAGGTAGGAGGTACCCTCGGAAGCGGCTTTCTCGAGCTCGTTAGTGTGGCGCATCATGCTAATGGTCTCGTCGGCGTTGAAGTCGGGGTGCTTCTCCGGGGATGTAAGGCGCTGGAGCATCTTCTTCGCGTCATCGTCGCGGTCTTTGCGGACGAGCCACCATGGAGACTCGGGGGCGAAGCTGATGCCAATCATCAGGGGTATGGGCCACAACCATTGCAGAGCGTAGGGGATTCTGTATGCCCACTGATCGGGACGTTCCGCAACACCCTTGAGGACACCAGAAGCGAGGAATTGACCAATGACCCAGCAGAGGTTGACGTAAGTGGTGAGAATCGGTCGGAGCGGGACAGGGCAGACCTCTGCGGCATATGTGCAGGTCAGGGTCTGGAAAACACCCCATGGAACGCCGCAGAGAATTAAACCAGCGAGGAGCATTTCGATGCGGTAGGAGAAGAAGACGACAAAGATGGTGAGGTTGACGAAAAACAGCGCTCCAATCATCGTCTTCTTGTAGCCGAGGCGGTCCGCGATGATACCATTGAGCATCAGACCGAGCATTTCACCCACATAGGCACCGTTGGTAAGACCAGCCTGCCATGCTGCCGTGACTTCATAGGTTCCATCGGCAATTGGCTGGCCAAACTTCTGCTTGAAAGCTGGCACAGCCATCAAATTGGCAATGAGGACCTTGTCGAAGCCCTCCATGATGATGGCTGTCGAGAGCAAAACGGACCAAGCCACGGCCTTGGGATACAGCTTCAAACCCTGCCTCAGGGTCATGTTTTGTTCGGATTCGGTCGCCTTGTTGGCGTCTGCAGTTGTTTGAGCGACATCAGCGAAAGCCAGAGACATTTTTCGCTGTTGCTCAGGGTCGACCGCGACCACGCTAGAGTTGCGGCGAGACATGATCTTTGGTATGGAAGGCGTTGACAGGTCAACAAATCCAAAGAAGAGAGGAGACAAGTGCCCACGACCGGGAATCAGAGAGCTCGGTGCTCTTAAGAGTGCTTGTCGTACCGTGGAACGGGAACTCAAGCTTGCAGATGATCCCGTCTAGCGGAACCACAACGAGTTCTTATACAAGATGAAGGCTTGTGCGCAACACCGTGATGCCCTGTCCGAGCGCCCTGCCAAGTTGAGGAGCAGAAGATGGTGTACGGGGGAAATGGCGCGGGGGAGAAACGCCACAGCACAGGGAAATGCCATGGCCCTGCACTTTTGCTCTCCCCGTACGGGACGAAGGCCAGAGCTATCGCGCATCTGGGGAAGTGCCACCGAGGATGGCGCCGCGAGAAAGCTCGGGGCGAGTCTCGTAGAGATGTGAGTGGGTGAAAGTCGGGCCGACATTGGCGACGCAGGCCAAGATGCACGATGCAGCTCACGTGCCGTCCACAGCTGGTGCAGCGTCTTAGCTGCATCAAGAACTATTGCCGCACGAGCCCAGGATGTTTTGGCCAGCTTGTTTCGCGGCACTTCACTGGCTGGATGTCGGTTCGTGCTCCCAGTGTCATGTGAGAATCGTCTACCCCATGCTTCGACCCCTCGCTAAATCTCTTGAGGGGTACAACGAGCGTTGGAACTCCACCCCCGTCGAGCTGCCCATGGAGAAGGTGCGATCAAGCGAAAAAGCTTGTCCTAACAACTGCCATGCCGGACCGACTCCAGACGAACAGCAATCCTTCCGAGAAACCCACCGCGCTCCCCACGTCATCTACATGCGGACCGACAGCTACCACAGCTCGGCAGTCGAGCGGTCTGCCGTTCGACTGCTCGAGCTGGCGATCGATACGGCGCATGTATAAGAGACCTGTACGTACTGTAGCAAGCCACTCCTAAGAAAAGCCCTTTCCGATCGACCTTGTCGTCCCCTCACCTGTCGGAACCTGCCATCGACGCCACAAAAACCCAACCTCAGCTTGGGTCGAGCCTCGACATCCACATCACATCACTTCACATCACATCACAACATGACAGTCACGCAAAGACCTTGGTGGAAGGATGGTGTCGTGTACCAGATCTACCCTGCCAGCTTCAAGGACAGCAATGGCGATGGCATTGGTGATCTGAACGGCATCATCTCAGAGCTGGACTACATTCGCTCGATAGGAGTGGACGTCATCTGGATCTGTCCCATGTATGATTCGCCTCAGGTTGACATGGGCTACGATGTCCGCAACTACGAGGATGTATATGCGCCATACGGCACACTTCAGGATATGGAGCGGTTGATTGATGAGACACACAATCGTGGCATGCGCATCATTCTTGATCTTGTTGTCAATCATACATCTAATCAGGTATGACCAAGCCTTGGCATCGGCCTTTGCCTCTCCTGCATCGTCACTGGTTAACGATTGGTGTGAGCTAACGACACCAGCACAAATGGTTCCAAGAATCCCGTTCATCAAAGGACAACCCAAAGCGCGATTGGTACATCTGGCGGCCAGCGCGCTATGCCAACGGTGAGCGCAAGCCTCCAAACAACTGGGTAGGCAACTTCACAGGCAGCGTATGGGAATGGGACGATCACACACAAGAGTACTACCTCCATCTCTTCTGCCCCGAGCAGCCCGACCTCAATTGGGAGAACCCGGAGACTCGCCAAGCCATCTACAAGTCTGCTATGGAATTCTGGTTAGAACGAGGTGTCGACGGCTTCCGTGTTGATACTGTCAACATGTACAGCAAAGGTGAGATGATGGATGCGCCAATCACCGATCCTCAGTCAGAGTGGCAGTTCGCCGGATACCAATACTGCAATGGCCCGCGCATGGCCGAGTTTCTCTCCGAAATGAATGCGATCCTAGAAAAATATGATGCCATGACCGTCGGCGAATGTCCAAATACACCAGACATGAAGCGCGTTCTGCAGTACGTCTCCGCCAGAGAAAAACAACTCAACATGGTCTTCCAATTTGTAAGCCTTTTCTACTTACCCAGTGTTGTCACATCTCCTGACCTCAATAGGACGTTGTCGACATCGGACAAGGCCCTTACAAATTTCAAACCACACCACGGAATTGGATCCTCCCCGAGTTCAAGCGCGCCATTGCCCGAACGCAGGATCTCATCCGCGCGCCCAGCGACGGCTGGACCACCGTATTCCTCGAAAACCACGACCAATCACGTAGTATCACTCGCTTCACATCCGACTTACCGCAACACCGCGTCGCTGGCGGAAAGATGCTTGCGCTGATGATGGCCGCACTGTCCGGCACGCTATTCATCTACCAGGGCCAAGAGCTCGGTATGACCAATTTCCCTGAAACGTGGGACATGAGCGAGTACAAAGATGTCGATTCGAGCAATTATTACAAGATGGTAGCACAGAGGACGAATTACGATGCCAAAGCACTAGCAGATGCGAAAGCGAGTTTGCAACACCTTGCAAGAGATCACTCGAGGGTGCCAATGTCCTGGTCCACAGCACCACATAACGGCTTCAGCCCGGCTGATAGCAAAGAAAAGCCTTGGATGCGCCCTCTTGAAGATGCAGAAGTATGTAACGCGAAGCAGCAACAGAGCGACAAGACCTCTGTGCTAGCGTTCTGGAAGCGCATACTGCAAGTGCGCAAAAGCTTGAACGATTTACTCGTGCATGGCGAGTACGATGATCTCGACGTGGAGAATCGCGAGGTCTTCTGTTTTAGTAAGACGTATAACAGGAAGAAGGCCGTGGCAATTTGCAATTTTACGGACAAGACGAGAGCGTTGGAGTTCCCGGCGAGTGTGAGGGACGTTAAGAAGGAATTGGTGGTTAGTAGTGTGGACGAGCATGTGGACGGAGAGTTGAAGGCGTTTGAGGGGAGGATTTATCTGCTTACCTAAAGGAGGCGGGGGAAGGAAGATGTGTTTAGAGTGCATAGATGTGGCGTTTAGTGGCGTTTGGGTATCATGACTGGACCGATACAATGTCTACATATATCCGTAGGTAATGACATTACGAAGCATTGACGTGGTGACCCGATTTGGCATTCTTGATGCACAAAGACCTACCTTGCTTCTCTTCGACTAGAGAGGTAAGTTCGTCCTACTGCTCATACGGACTGTCCATATCCCATACACAGTCGATCACGGCATTCTTACCGTTCTGCATACAACCAGCATTAATAAACAAATATACGCGCACAATCTTCCGTTCCAGGGCACATTAGCGGGTGTGTCAGCGTCGCTCCAATCTCGATAGGGATGCAGGGCAGTATGCAGGTTTAGCCCCTAAACTGCGCAAATGCTTGGATGCCGTCATGCGACAAAGCTTAATCACCACCTATTTCTTTCAAGAATTGCAAGATTGTCAAAGGAGGATCATCTTAATGCTCCGCGGATGCAGATGTGATGTCAGTCCAACTGCATCGTGCTCAAAAATGGTTTTCATTCATGCGCACAATAAGCCTCGTTGCAATCTTGGCAATCTTTCGCAAAAGTGGTATCTAAGTAATGTCGACCTTAACAATTCCTTTCCAGTTGCAATCCCTTGTGTACGAAACGCCGCCGCCATGTGTGACCAAATCTCATTCTCTCAAGAGCGATAGTGTACAAGAATACTTGGGAGAAACGTGTGCGTTAAGGTTGATAGTGTAATGACGTCATGCCTTGAAGTTGGCTGTGGTCCATTCCTGGTACTCTTTCTTGAGGTCGCGCTGGACCCAGGGGATGGTGATGGCGGCCCAGACACCTGCCCAGAGGAAGGGAAGGACCCAGCCGACCTAGTGATGTTAGCACAAAGAGAGTAACGTTGGAGTGAGACGGGACGTACGACGTAAGCAGCATCACGCTGGATAGTGAAAACAATAGCGGTGCAAACAGCGGAGCACACAATGGCGCCAATGGCCCAGAACAGCGTCTGGCGGTGCAGCATCTCGCGGAAGGCCTTGCTGGCTTGGTAGCGGAGGTTGAGTCGCTGGCGGAACTGCGTGCCTCCTGATCCATCGACGGCGCAGATGTCTTCAATGTATGCGTAGACGCCGGGACGGAGAGGGGCGCCTTGAGGGAGGGAGGATATGCGACACGGCGCGGGAACCTTCATGATGCGCAGGATATCGACGAGGAGCAGCTCGACACCGATGGCGAAGAGCATGGTCGAGGCAGGCATGGCGAGGACGCGGATGGGCGGGTCGTGCGGGCAGGTGCCCCTGTGGTGTGTTAGTCTGGCCGACGTTGCGATGGGGCAAGGGAGTCGTACGCAATCAGCTCGATCATGACGAAGAACCAGCCGACTGACAGATTCCAGTGGAACCAATCGAGCTGTTAGTAGCCAGTTAGCAAATGCACATGGCTTGGCTGCATCACACTCACATAATGTCTCTGCGCGCCAATAACCCTGCAGTTGGAGTTCTTGCGCCACAGTCGTGCAAAGCGAATGAAGTACTCGACAATGGAAACGGTTCCGAGCAGCGCCGTGCTGATGCTGAAGACGGCATTGGCGGACAGCTGGTCTCTGGTGAGGCCGTACCACATGCCAAAGTACATGCCAATGGGCATGAGGATGCAGTCGACGAAGATGAGGAACCAGAACCAGAAAATGGCCTTCTTGCGCACGCGCAGCGAGTACTCGAGCGGCGGCGGCCGGCGGAAGTCGGGGTCGTCGTACGTGACCTGGGTGTGGGGGTATATGGCGTGCGGGTTGGGCGATGCGGCGCGCGAGGCATTTGTGCTGGGAGCGGCAGTCTGTGTTGTGCTGCGCGGGTTGCGCTCGTCGTCGTCGCTCGCCCCGTCGACGTGGATGCCCGGGACTTGCAGCGTGTTGGCCTGGCCGGCGCTGTGTGCCGTCGCGGGGCGCGCGGGCTCCGTCATGGGCAGCGTTTCTGGCCGCAGCGGCTCTGTCGACGTCTGCTGGGCGGCCATGGTGCTGGTGGGTTGGTGTTTACGTGCTGGTGTGAAGGGTGGGTGTGGGTGTGGGTGTAGTCCGGATGCCAGCGGGAGCGGTCGAGTGCGGGTGCAGATGCAGTCGGGAATGTCAGTGTCTTGGAGGCAGGACGCGCCGACTACCTACAAGCAGCCAGCAAGCAAGCTACAGACTATGGGTAAGCAGCGTGCATGCAGTTATCATCGGCCCATCGCAGGAGACGCTGATGTCATGGGCAAGAGAAGGGCCTTGGCGCCGATGCGGGCCAAGCTTCGCTGACGACGGGACGGCTGTTCTGCCCCCTGTCAGGCCAGGTCATGTCGTGACCTCATCCGTCCTCATCCTCATCCCCATCCACATCCCCATCCCCATCCCCATCCCCATCCTCCGCACCCTGGAATATGTGATTAGACACGTCCTCACATGGCCGCTGTGTTCGGCCTGCTCCTGCACTGTTTTGTGATACTCGCCGCCGCCGCCCCTGGCCGCAGCGATGCGACACAGCACCCGCTCACAGCGCCCACGAATGGCACGCTGATCTCGCAGGCGCTCTTCTGGGAGCTCGAGGAACTCGCGCGCATCGTCGACATCGCCTACTGCGTCGGCACCGCCGGGCTGGGCATCCAGAAGCCGTTCCAGTGCGCGAGCCGCTGCGGCGACCGCGACTTTGAGACGTTCGAGCTGGTCACGGTAGGCGCCGCATGCAGCACCTGTCGCATAGTCTCAGCACAGCACTGACGACAAGATACTCGAACAGGCATGGAACACTGGACCCTTCCTGTCGGACTCGTGCGGCTACATCGCCCTGTCGCATTCCTCGACCAACCCGCGCCTGATCCTCGCATTTCGCGGCACCTACTCGGTCGCCAACACCATCGCTGACCTGTCCACCGTCCCTCAGGAGTACGTGCCGTACCCGGGCGACGATGACGACGGAGACGCCTCCGACTACCTCACCCCGCGGCAGGACAAGGACAACCCGCCGCCTGCCGATCCACCCGAGTGCGCCAACTGCACCGTCCACACCGGCTTCTACTCGTCCTGGCTCAACACGCGCAAAGTTGTTCTCCCCCATGTCACCCAAGCGCTCGACAAGTACCCCGACTACAAGCTGGTCTTGGTTGGGCACTCGCTCGGGGGCGCCGTGGCAGCCCTCGCCGGCCTCGACTTCAAGGCACGTGGATGGGACCCGCATGTGACCACCTTTGGCGAGCCGCGACTCGGCAACAAGCACCTCACCACCTACATTGACGACCGCTTCAACATCACCGCCCACCACGAGCTCAACAAGTTTCATCGCGTCACGCATGCCGGCGACCCTGTGCCTCTGCTGCCGCTGGCCGAGTGGGGCTACGGCATGCACAGCGAGGAGATCTTCATATCCGAGACGGACCTGCCCTTCTCCATTGCCGACGTCAAGTACTGCCATGGCGACGAAGACCCGCACTGCATTGCTGGCATTGATGACAACCGTCCGGGCTGGGGTGTACCTGCGCGCTTCAAGTTCTGGCAACTCTTCTTTGCCCATCGAGACTACTTCTGGCGCCTTGGCTTGTGTCTGCCCACTGCTTCTAATCCCGAGGACTGGTACCCTAAACACGATGACAAGGGAGGCAATGCTGCAATTCCTGAGACCGACGAGCTGTGAGTACGGTAATGTCTTTTGACAACAGAGCGGGTCCCCTATTGTGAAGCGTATAACTACCCATAATCGACTTCGGAATATGACTAGGCTTTTTACGTCTACGCCACACAGATGGTCGTACAACTTCTACTACACGCTTGCGCCCAGCTCCTTGTCCTTCCTAACTTGCTCTTCGTCGACAATGACGATCCCCTTGCCCTTCATCTTTCCACTATGTGCCAACTCAACCACCTTCCCTACTTCGCCTAATCCGTTAAACGCATTCGTATGCACACTTATCCCATGCGCAGCAGCCAGTGCCAACATATCCCGCGCTTCGTTCCGACTCGCTATCAGACTCCCCCTAACCCTGATGTCCCGGAAGATCAGTTCTCGGAAGGGTGTAACCACGTTGTCAGGCTGCGCGATCTGAATTACTGTGCCGTGCATGCGTGTCATGGCACAACACGTCGCCATCGCGCTGTTCGCGTCGCTGACATTTAGGGTGCAAGCTACACCTTCACCGTTGGTCACTGCGTGTACCGCTTCGACAACCTCGTCATCCCTCTTCCTCGCATCCACAACAACATCCGCCCCGCCGTTCCGGGTGAGTTCCAATCCTTGGTCCCGTGCATCAACCCCAACGACATTCAACCCGAGCGCTTTGGCGAACTACACACCCAGGTGTCCCAGTCCCCCGCCTGACCCGACGATGCCGAGCCACGCCCCTTTCTTTAAGCCAGACAGGATCACACCACGGTATATCGTACATCCCGCACACGCCATCGGGGCCGCAGTTTCGAATGTCACGGCATCCGGGATTTTGGCTGCCTGACTCGCATCGATCTTTGCATACTCGGCAAAGAATCCATGCGTAGTAACGCCACAATACCCGCTACTGTGCTGGCAGTATTGTTGATAATTCTCTGGTCCCGGCAATCAGAACACGTGCCGCAGGCATGTAGATCATGCCTGCCATGACCCGTTCACCGATGCTAAAGCCCTGCACGTCGTAGCCGATCGAAACAATGGTGCCGGCGCCTTCGTGTGAGCCTGTGCAAGGGAGAGGGGTGCCCATGATGCCTTCCAAGACCATGAAGTCGGTGTGGCAGAGTGAGGACACGGCGACGCGGATGAGAAGGTCATTGGGGCCGAGGTCGGAAGGGGTGGAGATGGTGTAGAGGGTGTAGGGTTTGTGGAACTGGTGTTGTTGTTAAATATGGTTCAAGGTTGAGAGGTATTTAGAGGCATGAGAGATGTGTACCTCGGTGACCTGTGCGGCTTGCATTCTCTGTGGTAATTTGGGCGAAGACATTGTTGCATATGCTCCGGGATGATGAAAAGTGGAGTGCAGTGGCTGCAGTGGCTGCAAGCTTTCAGTTTGGCAATGACCGAGTCGATATGGGGTTGACAGTCTGCCGGCACGTCTCTTACAAGCAATGCATGCCAAATCTCGAGCCACGATGCGGGGAGTACCTCCGAGATTGTTTTGCCTGGAATGTATGACGATGTCCGTCGTTGACTGTAAAGCCATGACGTACTAGTTCTTAACTCCGTCTTCGTGCGGACATCGATTCAATGTTGCAGCCCACGTGAGCTCCGATGCTCCTCTCGTACTAGTGTGCATCAAGTACCCGGAAGTCGTAATCTTTTGAGTAGTTGTAACATGTCGTTGTGTGCCCTCAGGTCGCCTGGCTCCAATCAGATATTTTTAGGGTAGTACGGTCGACGAAGGGAGTGGTGAAAAGCCCAGTACGTTGCATATCCTTTAACTCATCAGCCAGCACGACAGCCTGTCTTGTTCCAATCCGTAGAGCTACGTAGTGCAAGATGTCGATGCACCACTGCCGCATCTCGGGACTGACGAGATCGATCTGTGCGGCGGCGTACAAAGGCCAAATGAGGTGCACCATGTGTGTCGACTTGGAGACATCCAGGTACGTGCCTGGTGGCTGGATGGTATAGACTGGCGCACCTTCGCCGACGCTTGGATCGGAAGCGCGTCGTTTCGCAGTCGAAAGATCCGGGAAGGGTATCATGCCCGTGATTTGCGGGACCGAAGCAATGATAGCTGTCGAAGTGGCGTGTAACACGGCTTGTGCGATAGTCTTGAGTGACTCGTACTCGGTCGACGAGAATATGGGTGGGCTGTGCCACATCCAGCCCTTGGTAAGGTTCTCGCGTACGACCTTGTATAGACATAAACGGCAGGAGTTGACATTATTCCACATCTGAGCGATCCATGGATCCAGGTAGATGTGGTACGTACCACCATACTGATGTTGCGAAGGCTGATCCAAATGAATCACATCATAATCCCAGATCCGAGGCATCAACTCCTTGATCTCGACCATGAGATGGACGATCTTGAGGGCTATCTCTACCATCGTCTTCGGGTCGGTGTCCTTGTCTTTGTTGAGATTGATGGCACTATGCATAACCCCAATCAAGCGTGTCGTCCACTGCCGGCCGTGGACGCTGTAATTCGACGTCGGAGTCATGATTTGATAAAGTTCGTGCATCCCAGGGTGCACTGCGCGCCCCGTCTCGAGAGCTACCAGTAGGACCACGCCATAGAACTGGTGAAAGAGACGCCGGCCAAGGTTACTCTGGAATTGGTCTTTGCCTCGGAGATTGAGTAGGGCACATGCGCCGTCAACGTGCTTTGCCCATGCTTGGATCGATCTTCGGTCTTGGAAGACGAAATTCTCGTACATTCCTAGCATGATCACAGCGATCAATGTGCTGTCTTTAATTGCTGTTTCCTTGACTCGAAGCGCATCATTCGTCATGCGGAGCGCGGAGCCATATGCTGCCTGAGCTTGCTGCATGATGGTTGGACTCTTGGTTGCATTTGCGAAGCCTGCCAAACTAGCCGCATGAACGCTGCTTCGCAAAATATCTTCGGTATCTGGCTCGGCAAGGAGCTCCATAACCCATTCAAACTGACCGCGAGGTACGATGGTCGGCTGCGCGACATAGTTGCCGATGAAAAAGCCTAGAGCCTGGTCTTCGATGGATGGTACAATTTCGCGAGTCATGCTCTCTGGTGTCGGGTACCGAGTATACGGCACAACGTACGTACCGGTACGTGTTGATAGCCAGTCCCGATTGAAGGACCACTCTGAGAAGTCGAGTTCTGCTTCCTTTTTCTTCGGTGCTGGGTTCTGCTTCGCCAGCTTCTCATATCTTTTTTCTGCCTTTTTCGCCACAACTTCGCTCTCATTCTTGAACATCATCGACAAGGGGTCACGGTAGCCATGGCAATCCTTGCCTGCGCGGATGCACTGCGAGCAAGAAGGGCGCTTCTGGTCGCACTGATGTCGTTAGGTATGGACGTGTTGAGCACGGGCTAAACTAACTTGCCTTGACCTTCCTTGACCGACAATTGTGGCATCCTTTCGAAGGTCTACCGACGTTCGGCATTGTCGAAGAGGCCGTAATGCGCGTTATCAACACGAGTAGTGGACTTTCGCTGCAGGTGATGTACAGAAGGCTCCGAAGCAGTTTTACCCAGAAAGCAGCTGCCTAGAGAGAAGAAAAGGTGGGGACCAGATGTGCATGCTACGTCGCTAAGCGTAATCTCCAAGAGTCCTAACGCATCTCGGTACTGTTCTGGACGATGTCTAACTACGATAGACAGTGTATGATTGTTTGAAGCGCAGGAGCGATTTGCAGATGATGACTGTTAGGACAGCTGTAATGCGAGCAATGAAGTGGGGTGGGATGTGCTGATGTAAGACGAGACGAGCTCTAAAGCAGTTAGCGTCGCAAATCGGTCTCCTTACATACAGTGCAGCACAGCGTCACCTATCCCGTACTAGAGCAATCTACGGGCAAGCGAGAACTCTAGAGAAGTAAGAACTCCTGTGGACTTATACAAAGCCGCGAAAATTTACGAATTTTAGTACCTTTGTAGTATAATAACTTAATAATTATAATGTATTCTACTACTAAGCTAGCTAACTTACTAAGCTAGCTACTTTTTCTTAGTATAACTAACTTAACTTACGTATCTTTAATTTTATTACTATTAAATAAAAAGTCTATATATATTATACTAGTATTTAATTTAGAAATTATTTTTTTATTTTTGTATATATTTATATATTATATCTAGTTTTATTATAGTTTCTATTATACTATAGTACTAGTTAAGCTAGTTCTTAATTACTACTACTATAAGTCTTTTTAGATTTCTAAGATAT
>TARA_R110002003_G_scaffold104_24_pt1 | contig 28437 bp, 19 predicted proteins | sample TARA_R110002003 | Tara Oceans TARA_R110002003 (sample SAMEA4396441) | marine metagenome | biome: Westerlies Biome; feature: [SRF] surface water layer (ENVO:00010504); material: water (ENVO:00002006), including particulate matter (ENVO:01000060) such as... | depth 5 m | reverse complement strand
CGATCATTTGGCTCAATCGTTGAGCTTCTTGCATGGCTTCGTCCATAGCATCTTGCGCTCTACTAACGACCCGCTTGTGCTCTCTCCTCTCGGGTGAAGTCATCTCTTCGGACTTCCGCGCTTGCTGTTCAACACGATTCTTAACGTTCTGTAGCTTCTCTGATGATCCTTCAACGCCAGCGTCGATGGCATTCAGAAGCTCTGGTTCGCCGTCCTCCAACAGATAGACAATCCAGCCATTGATCCATTCCGGCTTGGAGCAGCTTGTGACGATCATTTCCAGTATGACTTTGGCCAGGATCTGGTGTAGGAAGACGCGCGCTGGCATGCAATTGTACGTCTTGTGCTCCAAGTAATTCTGCAAGATATCCTCGGCCGCTACACTGAATTGTTTTGTCTGATACTCCGGATCCAATATGCTTGCCAGCGTGCTATCCCGCTTCATCTTGAGGTATATGTCCACTGCTTCGGTCGCGGCATCGCCCGGTGAAGCTGCAATCGCTGCCGAGAGCTCCTGTAGGATGATGATCATGAACGATGACGAGCGCGTCACAAAGTCAACGAAGTTATCGGCTGGTCGTTTGCGGGAGAGGTGTGCAGACACGGCGAGGAGGAAAGCAGTAAACGTCTGGCGGCATGAATAGGGAAATGATTCTTCGGCAGGCAGCACTGGGGAGTACCACCATCTGCGCTCTATTAGACAAATCTACAGACGCTGCGCTGGGAACATACTTGACATAGTCCCGAATGACGGCATCCGTCAGCTCTGTGAGCGCTGCTGCCGTCTCTGGCTTGAACTCAGAGAAGTCCAGGGGCTTGCCCGAGTACAGCTTGAGGGACAAGTCTGATGTATCGTCTTCATGCTTCCCTTTCTCTTGCGTCCTTGCGTCCCGCCAGTCGAGCACTCTATGCGCAACATCTACGCCTACTTCTCGCCGCCTCACCTCACCACTCTTGCCCTTCTTCTCGCCGTCGCCTTCTTGCGCATTGCCCTCCCATGTCGCATGCAGCACGACGCCGCCAACAACACCTATCAGGACTAGGCCAACTCGGCCCAGGATGAGATATGTCCCTGCGCTCAACCCCACAAGACATGCTCCGAGCGTCTCATTGCTTGCTGTCGCCAAGAAATGAAGCGCGCGATCAGTGAGCGCCTTCACATCCACAGACGGCGCATTTGATGTAGTTTTGTGTGACTCCAACAACTCCGCGCTGTCCGCTGGTGGCGCATCGTGAGTGTTACTGGGGACGGAGTCGCGCGACGTCGGGGGTGCTTGAACAGCGTCGGTCATGGTGGTTGTGTGGGCGCGAACATCGGGTGCGGGCAGACAAAGCGATGTCTCGAGGGAGCGTGAAGGTCTCAGGAGTGAAGGACGGTCTCAACGTGGCGTCAATTCCAGCTGACGCTGGCGGGCTGGCTGTTTCACGCTGCATGTTGCTGGTCTAAAGGTTTCGGCGAAACGTACCGCCGATGCGCCGTCCGGTGGACGAAGATGCAGATTTCCTTCACAAATCCCTGGCTGCTTCACATTCCCATCTTTCCCTTATCCCACGTCACCTATCTATTCGGCCTTCACAACACTCCTGACCCAACATGTCATTGGAGACCGAGAACGACCCCGAGATCCTCGCATTCGTCGAGAAGTATTGGCAGGGTCGGAAGTCGCAGAATCCAATCTACCAGTTTCTGCTCGACGACGTTAAAATCTTCCATGCATCCAAAGGTGTCGTCCGGGCACGCTTGCCTCTCACTAACAATCACGTGAACTCTCATGGAGGCATACACGGCTCCGTCTCAGCAACGCTCATTGACTGGGTTGGTGGCATCGCAATTGCTTCGTGGGACAATCGTTCAAAGACAGGCGTCTCGGTAGACATCCATATTACCTACCAGAGCTCTGCAAAGGATGGCGACGTCATTGAAATTGAGGGCAAGGCGAGCAAAGTGGGAGGAACGCTAGCCTTTACCACCGCTACCATCTGGAAAGTGGTAGATGATAAGCCAGGACCAGTCGTGGCTTCAGGAAGCCACACCAAGTTCGTCAAAGTATGAGACTGCTGGTTCCTCGAGGACCTTAACGCCACCTTCTTTGGGCCTTCATCATGCGCCCCATTGATGATGTCCCACTCGGGTGGCGAATATAAAAGCCGCTCTTGCGCTTCATTTCCGTGTCGAGCTTTACGTGAAGACAACATGGGAGGCGTGAGGGTCGGTACATATATGAATATTACAACAACATCCGCACGTATTCGTCTACATCTACTGCCAATGGTATATCGTAAAGGAGTTGGCTCAGCCTGGTAGCCTTCAGTCTGCCAACATCTCGGTTCGGCACGCGCTTACGACTTTGGCGCCGTACAAGCTGACCTATCGAATCAATAATCCTCGCCCATCGTAACGCGCGAACACGTCGAGTTCAAGGTGCATATTTCCATGACTCATCGTACAATATCCTACATCCCCAACTCACTCAAGACAAAAAAGACAAGGTAGATTCCTAGCCCGTAAGCCGTCCCATCCAACATCACTCAACACCAACCTCAAACCTCCCATTCCTCCTCTTCTCCATCTTCCTCAGTTCCGCTTCCATCTAACCAGCCTCAACATCTCCTCCTCCCAAACCCACCCCCCATCATGCCCCCTCCACCAATACGTCCCTGTCTTTGCCGTCCACCCATTCCTATTCCACCCCCCATGCGCCCGCCGCCAATACGCCCACCTCCCATACGCCCGCCGCCACCGTGATAATGCACGACTGTGGTGGGTCCTGCACCGTAACCTCTTGCGCCGTATCCGCCGCGTCGAGACATGCGTGATGGTCCGCAGCCCATCGTGGTGTATTTCGTCGTAGTGTGTAGTGGTGATATTGGTGTGATCCTTGTGTCGAGTACGAAGAGCGGGATGAGCGTGTACAGCGTATGCTTGAGGATCTCCTAGACCCTGTTGATCTTGAGAATGATCTGGATCCTGATGATGAAGATCGTAGGCGAGCGAGTGTCGCTAGTATGAAGGTTTTGATACAAACAAGTATTTGCGGAGTGATAATTTTTTCTGCCTCTTATACGAGATACTCGTTTCGTGCACGAAACTCGCTGTATGATAGTAGTAGATGTTCGATACTACTCTCTCAGTAGTAGTATTGTCCTTCCTTATATCCTCCTTCCCTCCCTCCACACAACCGACGTCATCCATCCCATCTCCAACATTACATGTGCCCTCCCCACATACCGAGCATTCCCCCTTCGCACCAGCTCTCTGGCAGGACTTTGGCAGATTCTAGATCCGCAATACCCAGACCCTGCATCTGTAGCCTCTTGAAGCGCATGCTTGGGTCTGACTCGCCGAGACGTCGGAGGCGCTGCGATTGGTTGAATCGGCCCGGCTGAGGCTCACGACGTGTGGCGCACAGCAAGACATGACGTTCGCCGCGTACTTTGCGGTGCCGAACATAACGAGGGTCTAGGCGTGCAGGGTCTGGGCATGTCGGGTATCGGTATGAGGGCTGACGCTGGGTGTGGTGGATGAAGGACAGGTATCGCGAAGGAGGTCGAGAGGAAGGCGACGTCACTGACTGATGCTTGTCCTGTCGGAACGGTGCGGTTCACGCGCGCAAGACATCAGACAGTGGGTTTGGAAATGTCTGACGTGATTTATGTTCAGGGAGCACTGACAGGCGAAAGAGTCTTTCCATATGACACGGCAGTAGGCATTTGCATAGCACACAAGGCGCATAGAAGTTTCGAAATGAACATGTAGCTTGTAAAGCTATCGATATAATCAAACTAAACACCAAGAGGCAATGCCTCCAAACTCCAGAGAGAACGCCTTTTGTCACCCAGAGTAACTCCTGAAACGATACCAATAACCGGACAACTTCGCAGCCTCTGCCGAAGCACGACTCCCGCATATATAACCAAATTAACCGACTGTGCTCGCCTCCTCAGCCGCACGTCGGAAATAATCCGCATCGGCCTCACTCTCATTACCAAATGCTGCAGTAGGCAGGTCCGTACCTACACCTGAATCGCTCGGTGCTGCATACTCCGCCTTCATCTCTTTCTTGACCGCCTGAACAGCTCGTCCAATCTCTGAGTGTGTTGGCATCGGGACATCAGTGTCTGCCGTCGCAGTCGAGATCTCCGAAGGGTTGACGTTGATGGTTGCAGTCTGCTCATCCTCCTCAACACCAACTTCAGCATCGGAGTGCTCATTCTCGGAGTCCTCGTCAATGGCCTCATCGCCATGCGCACCAGTCGAAGCGTACGAAGTGCGTCGGTCAATGTCACTTCCGGTCATGTACGAGGAGCCGGAGGCATATGAGTACTGACTGCCCGTTCCACCGAAGCTAGACCGACCATCATAGCCAGGAGTTTCGCCCTCAGCATAGCTCTCGGCATACGAGCGGCTGCCAATGCTATAGCGGCGCTCGGTGCCGGTCTCACTCTGTTGATCTTCCTCAATGATCGAAGACGGGGCGACTGAAGGAGGTGCACGGAGCTTCTCGATTTCAATCTCATCTTCCTCGTTGAGCGTGTCATTCTCCTTGTTCGCGATAGCCATGCTGGGCCGGCCACCCCAAGAGCCCTTTCGTGCGTAGCTGCTGTTTTTGACAGAGTGGCTCCGCTTGATACCGCCGGCCGAACCGAGCGGATTGTTGTTGGTTGTCGGGAAGGCTTGAGCACCAGGTGCTGGAGCATTGCCGCTGATTTGGCTCAAGGAAAGGATTCGGCGCTGAGCTGGATTGGAAGGGGGTACATTGCGTCGAATGGCGGGACGTGGCTTCAGCGCCAGAGAGAGGCCATTAGCCGCTGTACTTGGTGGCGGCATCGTCTTTCCGTCTTCATTGAGCATGTCAACCGTTGTGCGCTTCCTGAGCTTGCTGGGGCTCTTGGAGGCGCCTTTGGTCATCATGAGAGCACGAGAGTGATCCATGATTCCGTTCAAAATCCGACGCTCCAATGCATCTGCTTTGGCGTCCATGAAATGAAGTTCTTCACGACGGATGTCAAGAGCTGTGTGAAGAGACGAGACCTCCCCTGTGAGGCGAACCTTTTGATTGGCCAGATTCTCACGTTCGACTTGCAGGGCCGCCACGATGGCCAAGAGCGAGTTCTTTTCTTCCTGGAGCTCCGACATGGTGCGTTCCCTTTCCTCTTTGAGCTCGGCCATCACTCGATCCTTCTCTTCCCTGAGCTCTTGCATGACTCGCTCTTTCTCGGCCTTGAGGTCTTGGACGTCTGCATCGAGCTGCTCCTTCTGAGTAGCCTTCTCAGTCCTCAAGTTCTCCAATTCAGCCTCGAGTTGCTCTTTCTGAACAGTCTTACGCTCCACCAGTAGCGCAAGTTCCTCCGCCTCGCGCTCCTTGGACTCGTTCCCGTCGGTGATAAGCTGAGTCTGCTTCGAAACGAACTCGCTCACCTCAGCAGCAGTGGCCTTGACTTGCGCGTGGATCTCGCCAAGTCGTTCAAACTGTCCAGCGGCCTTGGTGGCTTCATCGGCATGGTGGAGTAATTTGTCGAGCTTCTCTTGGACAGCACCGTCGTCATACTTTGGAGGTGACTCAATTGCCAACAACTTGTCGAGCTTTTCTTGAACTGGACCATCGTCGTACTTCTCTTGCGCTTCCATCGTTGGTGCCGGAGGTGGCAAGAGCTTTGGAAGGTTAGCGAAGTGCGTCTGTAGCTCCTCGCCTCTAGCTTTGGTCTCCTCGTCCCATGCACGAGCACGCTCATCTGCTTCTTCCTTAGATTTCTGAGCATGTTCATAATGGGCCTTGACGAGCGCCTCAATCTCTCGAAGTGCCACCATAAACTTGGGATGATATTCCGTGACATTATCCTGGAGATTGGCGAAGATATTCTCGATGTTCTTGATCTCGTCTCGTGTGTGAGAATGCTCCGTTTTGTCCTCAAGCTTCTGCTCTTCGAACTTTGCTAGGGTGTCGTCGATCTTGGTGATCACAGTGGTCGACTCGGAGGACCATTTCGCAGTTGAGTCCTCAACTCGATCACTCATGCCAGTAATAGAGGCACCTAGGGTGTCGATCGTGAGACGGAGCTCATCGGCCATCGCTTTAGTGCTTTCAAGCATCTTCTCCTGTTCTTCCGACTTCTCCTTTATGACCCTAGCTTGCTCATCAGCCAACAGCTGAGCGTCGTCGTACTTCGCCATGAGCACGTTGAACTTGTCGTCCAGCTTCTCTGAGAACCCAGTGACGATCGCGTCCTTGAGCTCTTCATGCTTCTCCATCTGAAGGGCCGACTTTTCTGCGCTTTCATTTTGTAGAACTTGGATAGACCCGTGGGCTCGCTCGAATTCGCGTGAGATGGTCTCCATGAGTTCCTTTACGTCCGAGGTCACGTTGTTGGCTCCGATCGTATCCTCAAGCGTCTTGAACGAGACTTTTAGGCTCTCCATGGGGCCGCCCTCGATGAGATTTGTTGTGATATCCTGCTTCATGTCGTCTAGGGCTGTCTTGACATCTGCAATTCGGTCAAGGACGTCTTCCGCCTCCAGCTTGCGGGCATCGAAATGCTGAGCTGTTTTCAGGATGTCCTCCTCGTAGGTGTCTCTTAGCTTGTCATGACTGTCGCGGAAGTCGTGGATCAAACCAATGAGCTGCTCGACATCGGCCTTCAACGGCAGTGTCTCTGGATCGGGAAGCTTTATCTCATCGAGTTTGACCTTCAAGTCATCGACGAGCAACGAGACCGCATCGACGTCTGCCTTCGTCGCCTTGGGATCGGCCTCGTCGTCTGGCTTTGTCGCTCGCATTTCATCTAAAGCTTGTTTGATGTCATCGGCGATGATCTGAACCACTGTAACGTCAGCCTTGGTCGCTCCTTCGTCCTCGATCTTCTTGGCGAGATTATCTAGAGCTTCTGACGTCGTTCGCACGACCAGCTCAACATCGTCCAGGTTCTCCTTGGTAACCATCGTCTCAGGATCAGGGAAGGCGATTTCCTCGATTTTAGCTTTCGTATTTGCGAGCAAGGTCTCAATCGCGTCCGTGTCCTCTTTCCTTGCAACTCCATCAAGAAGGGGTGCATGAGTTTCTCGCTCCTGTAGCAGGAGTACAGTAGCTTGCACATCCTTCAACAGTTCTTCGATGATCGTGAGATCCTCCTTAACGGCGGATCCTGATGCAGTAGCGTCGGCTGATGCCGTTGCGGGCGACTTCTGGATATTCGCGTCCATGGCGTCTACTTTGCCTTGTATCTGTGACAACATCACCTCCATCCGCTCAAAGTCGTGTTGGTGTTGGTTGTGCTGAGCCGGAGATTCTTCAAGAATGTCGCGTGACTGTTGGTAATTAGGATCTTCTGCAAGAACGACCTCATTGCCTGCGGGGGGAGCGTGATCATCGATATCGTTTGTGTGGTGGGCAGACCTCAGATGCCTGATGTCTTCGCGCAGGGCAGCAAGGCCTTCCTTTAGCGTGTCTAGTATCTCATAAGAGACAGTCATGTCCACTGGCTTGTCGACAACTTTGCCAACGTCGATACGAAGACCTTCAAGGCCTTCATTCATGGCATCAATGATCTCACCGGTGGCCGACATGTGATGGTCAGGACTGTCAAGCCTCTTCTCAAGGTGAGACCGCAAGTCGTCAAGACCAAGGCGCACTGCTTCGAGCACCTCCTCGGTGTCCGCGCGCGAGTGTTGTCGGGTTATACCATCGGATTGTCGAATTTGTTCCAATTCTCCACGGAGAGCCTCAAGCAGTTCTTCGTTGACGCCTGCTGACTTTGAGCTTGTCTTGATGTCTTCGAGGCCAGCCTTGAGTGTTTCCAAGAGAGCAACCTTGTCATTATCTCCTGCAGGCACTAGCGCATTGGCGAGTGATTCTTTAAACGCTTCGAGCTGAGTCTCGATGGTGACGGCGCTATCTTTGGAGGACGATTCTTGGGCAGCTCGTAGGCCGTCAATGAGCTCACGAACGGCGTCGATGATGTCGTCCTTGTCGGCTGCACCACCTGACCTTACCAGAGATCCACCAAGTGTTTCTCGCAGATGCTCGAATTCTTCCCTCATTGCTACCATCATCTCGTCACTCGGTGTGGTAGAGGTTTGACTCTCACCTACAAGAGTATGCAGACCGTCGAAACCTGCCTGTAGCTTCTCCAGAAGATCGTTCTTGTGACTGGCGGAGTCGCCAAGGATGACTTCTTGCAGCTGGTCGAACTCGTGCTTCATAGCCTCGTTGATGTCCTCATTGGTTTCTTCGCTGTCGCCTCGCAATGCGACCTGAGACTTCATCTCATCGAACCCAGCGTTGAGTGCTGCAAGCAGCTCGTTTTTGTTGTTGATGTCGGGTTGGAATTGAGAGCTCAGCTTCTCGTGAAAATTCTCAAACTCAGACTTGATATAAGAGACCATGTCACCTCGGCTCCACGCCTGGTCTCCTCGAGGACCTTCGGCGACATAACCTTGTACATCATCACGCAGCTTCTCGAGCTCCACAGTGATGTGATCAACAATATGATCTGTGTCTGATACGTCTCGTTCCTTGTCCGTGGAATTGCGAATCTCAGCACGCAGATTGTCCAGTCCGTCCCTCAGCGCATCAAGGACCTGTTCGGTGTCGCGGCCATTCGCGGATGAGTAGTCCTTGAACTCCGAATGCATGTCGTCGACTACGGCCTGGAGACGCTCCATAACGGCTTTGTTTTGAGCCTCAATCTGTGGCCTGGTCGCTTCCAATGCCGCCTTCACAGCGTCGATAATGCCATCGGGTGAGATTTCAACTTCGAGTCTTTCGGCTTGAGCAACGGATGGTTTCATGTCCTCTAAGCACTCGCGCACTGTTGCGAGAATCTCATCGCGAATCTCGTGAGCTTCATTGATCGGTGCCGGAAGCCTCATCTGCTGTAGAGAATCGTGAACAATGCTTTCGACATCTTCCTTTGTGACGGCACCGGATCCGTTGTAGTCTTGCAATCCTTCGCGTAAGCACTGTAGAATTTCCTCGCGTTCCAGACCAAATTGTTGAATCTCAACGTTTGGCTTGAGTTCCACGCTGTCGTATGCTTCGCGGACTGCGCTGATGATCGCCTCCTTGTCCAGAGCCGCGCCGTGGGCACTGTACTTGTCCAGTCCACGCTCAGCAAGCGCGTGCTTGACGACATCATAGACTTCATTACTGTCGACGGTGTTGCGAGTTACGGTAGATGAAATGGACTGTCGCCGCCTGTCGCGCATGACCTTATCCATGTGATCTTTCAGACCGGCAAGGCCTTCCTGGACAATGTTGTTCACATCACGGCTGACCTGTGTCGAGTCGTACCCGGGTTCCCGCGACCGTGATTGCTCGGCTTCCTCGATCTTGCGTGCAAGTTCACGACCCATGCCCAGAACTTCGCCGCGAAGATCTTGAACGAGAGTCTTGGTGGTCATTGTGACACCGCCGGACTCGGCCACGCTGTCCTTGATCTTTCGCAGGAACTTGAGCATCTCATCGCTGACGAAATCTGCAGCCTTAGGGCTGGTGTACGGCTTGCCGCCCTCAGCAACCTTGTGAAGGGATATCCCTTCTGAGATGGTTCGAGTGAGTGGGCCAGAACCTGGAGAGGGTTGGAAAGAAGCTGAGCCGGGTGGCGCAGAGGACGCCATAGCGTGGGCTGTGGAGCCTTGCTTCACAAACTCTGCAAGCTCCGTGACCTTCTTTGCTGTCTCTCCGGTGGCCTTGTCGACGAGCTTCTGAAGGCTCGCAATCAGGCGATCTTGGCCATCCTTGGTCACCATCTCGCGAATGATCTTCTCGAGCATTGCAACGCTCGCAGCACCTTCGACCGAATAGGGGTTGGGACTGCCTATCCTTTCATCGGCCCAACCGCTAGGCGACGGCATGCGCGGGAAGGTGAATTGCTTCGTGGGTGTCATATGTGGATCTTGGAGATTCAAGCTGCTAGATCGAGATGCATCCCCATGACCTGTCGGCTGCGGCTGTTGTTGCTTTTGCGCCATGGTGTGCAGAAGATCCTTGAGCGACTTGCGGATGTCCTCGTCACGCGAGTTCGTTGCTTCTTTCAGGCTGATCAGGTCCGTCGCATTGTCTTTGCTTCTGCGGCTGAGCTGCGACATGTCCTTCTGTAAGCTTGAGACAATGGAGTTTATGCTCAGCAGCTGAGTTGAGATGGAGTCGAAAGGCTGCGAGGAAGGTGGCGGAGAACGCGTTGGAGAATTGGTAACGTTCTGCAGGGGAGGATCGAGGATATGAGGAGGGATGGTCATGGTCTGCAACGCCATCATCGTCGCAGAGGGTGGTGTGTTCTCGCCGAGGATAGCTCTGTGGCTTGGACGGATCGAGCTGTCTCTGAAGTCCAACTTCGTTCCTGGCGTGGGAGTGCCATGTCTCGAGGGGCTCAGTTCACGCTCCTTGCTGAAGTAGTCCTTGTCGAGATCGCGAGCTGGTGTATTTCCTCGCGTCGTTGGCCGCTCAGGTGACCGCTCCGGTGATCGGTGTGTGTCGAGGTAACTGCGAAGGTCCCGGACGCTGCCAGGTTGTAATGACTGCATGCGCTTGTGCTGTGTGCCTTTGATCAAAGACCGCTCGGGCGACTTCTGTGGCATGGGATTAGTGGTGTATGAACTCGCAGGTAAGCTCTCTCGCGCCTTCTCCTCTAGCGCTTTGGCAGCCTGCATAATAGCGGCGGATGTGTTTGGGCGAGTCGTTAGGTTAGGCGAGCCTGGATTCAACGGCAGTGGTGGCGGTGCTCGCTCTGGATCTGAGCTGTCCCACCTGAAGCGCCGCGTCAGTCTCATCTGTTACGCGTGCTTGCACCCAGAGGCGCATGGGACGGGAGACGTACATTGGTATCGAGGAAAAAGAATGCGAGTGCCGGACCAACTCGCGGTCGCGAGAGTCTTCCCTGTCAACCGAAGGCATTGTGTGTGGTGTGAAGTGCGGACGAGAGGTCCCAAGCTAGCGGTATTGGAATGTACAGTGGGTAGTCAATTGGGCGCAATGTGCCAATCGTACTGTCCTGTATTATGTGTGCGAATGTTGGCGAGCTTCAGCGGTCCAGCGCGCAGGGGTATATAACAATTCGTGATATCGTGATTGTGGGAGTATGTGATGGTGGAGGTGCGAGGTGTGCACTGTTTTGTAAGGTTGCAGGGGCTGTTTGTTTACGGAAGGCACAGGCCCAAACCTATGATCTCATTGGCTGAAGCTCGGGCGCGCGTCTGCCAGCTCAGCCGTCGTCACCGGGGCAGCGGGGACACAGAGCGAGAATCGCTTTGCAGGTGCAGCACAGATTATGCACGCAAGGCTGAATTGATACTTCTTTAGAAAGTGAAGCGGTGGCGGATCGACTCGTGCTTCTGCTCTGTCGCGTGTCGCGTGTTGCCTGTGTCTGGGTTTAGACGCCGTTGCTATGGCAGCACACTTGAGAGTCCTCGAACATCATTGCCACAGTGTGGCTGCAACGACGTTCGAAAAGAAGGACAAAACTATCTCGCGTGCACACGTAGCACATCGCGATATCTAAGTATGTCAATTCTTGCACTGGAGATGTCTTCTGGGTCATGAGGTTGCATGCCTGGATTATGAGGTGGCATGTTGCGCACCACAGCTCAATGCAAATCGGCGGGGTGACTAAGCCGGCTCGGGTAAAGATTTCGCCGCAACGCCGCCTTCTCCATGAGCTGGTGAGCTCTGGTCGCATCATCACCAGCAGCTTGAAAACGACCACATCCGCCAGCCTCACCTCACTTCCTTTCCACGCCTCAATCCACATTATCGCCGGTAGCTACATTTCCAAGCCTGCACCATGGCTGTCGCGGACACGAGCAAGCGGATAGCGGAGGCGCAGAAGCTCGCGAAGTCGGAACCCACCAAGGCCGAGGAGATCTACAAGGACGTACTGTCAACAGATCCAGGCTCAAATGAGAGTGCCATCAAGAGCTATGAAACCGCTCTTATCGGACTTGGAGAGCTGTACCGGGACCAGAAGCGGGTAGATGCGCTGGCAGAGCTCGTCAAGCAGGCGCGATCAGTGCTCTCGTCGTTTGCGAAAGCAAAGACTTCAAAGCTTGGTGAGTTGCCACAGCACTATGCGCAACATATGCGGCCTTACCTCGCACGTCTAACACCAAACAGTACGGCAGCTGCTCGAGCTCTTCACGACCATCCCCAACACCACCGACACACAAATATCCGTCACCAAGTCATGCATAGAATGGGCCGTCTCGGAGCGAAGAGGATTTTTGAGGCAGAATCTGGAGACACGGCTTGTCTCGCTCTACATGGCAAAGCAGTCCTACTATGAAGCTCTCAGTCTCATCAACAGCTTGCTGAAAGAGCTCAAGCGCTTGGATGACAAGTTGGTCCTGGTGGAGGTGCAGCTGTTGGAGTCAAGGGTCTACCATGCGTTGGGCAACGTACCGAAAGGACGCGCCGCCCTCACCTCCGCACGAACGTCGGCCGCGTCAGTCTATACCCCGCCTTTATTACAGGCCGGTCTGGACATGCAGAGTGGCATGCTGCATGCGGAGGACGGTGACTTCAACACAGCCTTCTCGTATTTCATTGAGGCTATGGAGGGATATCATTCGCAAGATGAGGAGCAGAAGGCAACATCAGCACTGCAATACATGCTGCTATGCAAGATTATGCTCAACCTTGGAGACGACGTTTCATCGCTCATGGGCTCGAAGCATGCGATCAAATATGCGGGAAAGCGGCTCGATGCTATGAAGGCCGTCGCTCGGGCACACACGAACCGTAGTCTGGAGGAGTACGAGACCGCGCTAACCGAGTACCGACAACAGCTGGGAAGCGATCGCTTCATCACCAGCCATCTCCGACGCCTGTACGACAACATGTTGGAACAGAACTTAATCAAGGTCATCGAGCCTTTCAGCAGGGTAGAGATCGACCACGTTGCCAAGATGGTCGGGTTGGACACGGTCCAGGTGGAGCGTAAGCTCTCACAGATGATCCTCGACAAGGTCATTATCGGAGTGCTCGACCAGGGTGCTGGATGCCTGATCGTCTATGATGAGTCCGAACGCGATCAAGGCTACGACGCGGCGCTGGAAACCATCGAAAAGCTGAGCAACGTCGTCGACGTGCTCTACACAAATCAAGCCTCGCTGCTCGAGTAGGTTCTAGATCAAAGGGAGAAAGCGATGAAAGGCGTCAAAAGGTTATGGTACTTCGAAAGCTTTGCCAAGCTTTGTACTATACTGGCATAGACAGCCTGGCACTTACAGCCAGGATCACGAAGGATCAATGAGTAATTCCAAGTCAATGTGACGAATCCAACAAACATTTAACAATGAGTGTTCTCGTTACTGAAATGTAATGCATGTGCTCGCCGTTGAGAGGCGCTAACGTGCAGCCGTAGTCCCAGCCAATCTTGATGGCACCATCACACTCATCTACAATCCCCGGTACCACGCTATGGTCAGATGAGCCTCATGTTCGGGATTGCACGTAACCGCAAAATGGCGTCGGCATCCCCTGCTCTAGGACATGTTGATCTCTCGTGCCTCAGCGTTCAGAACCAAAGTGTTTAGTCAGCGCAAGCTTTGGCACTTTCCGTTCGAAGCAGTTCCATAACTTGTGTCTACGTGAACAACAACACTGTCTCGTCTTTCTCTGCGATTCCTGGACTTTCTCAATCCCAAATCCTCACGATCAGCAAGAGTCCTACCTCGTACCAAGCTTCGGCTCCGCGTTGAGACACAGCAGCCACGTTTCAGGCGTCTGTCAGCATTCCCGTAGCCCGCGTGCGATCGTCCGTTCAACGCAACTCTGAGCCGCTCACGCCGCCGTGGCGCTTTACCGACAACATTACTCGCTGCACCTAATATGTTTCGGCCCCCGACGAGCGCTCATCACATGGTGCGCGCTTGTCATTGCTCTATCTGGTAGCGTCAATTCTTGTTTTCCTTCTCATCTACGAGCAACCGAAGCTCAATATTCAGACCTTGCCAGATCTGCTACAGCAATTTACAATAGGTATTTGAGTGTGTTCTTGGAGACTTGGTTCACAGTCTTTGAGAAGGCCATGAGTTCTCAGGCATGTTTCGGTAGCGAGATCATATTCATCGAGATCGAGTCACATACAACATTGAGAATAGAAGACTCGCGATGCCTTTGCCGATTTTCCCATAGAGGACATCCTTGACGGCCTACCTAGATACTCAGTCTCTCCGCGTGCCACCGTGAGAGCCACCCGGAGCCAAAGCCGAAGCTCGGCAACTCATCCGCGCGCCTCTGTTTGCGATTGTATAGTGCAATGTGAGCCGTCCTCGTCTCAGGCATCCTCTCGAAGAGAGTCTGAACTAAGGCCAAGCGAACCCGTACCACTGTGCCACATGAACCCTGCGCCTTGATGGGAACAGGTAAGCCTGACTAGTTCTAGGAGAGACAATCCCTTCCTGACTGTATCCTGACTCTTGGATGTTGACCACAGACATCCAGTTGTACTTCAAGATGTAAGTAATGCTGCCGTCGCCAAAAGAGAAACGCCAAACAGTCTGCGTACGAGTCTCCGAACTGACTTGCCAGCTTTTCAGCTATTTGTCTGGTTAGCACATCTCGCAGCCCTGCTATCGGCATAGCTCTGTCCGCCACTATATCATGCTGCATGAATGGTCGTTTCTCTGTTCAACTGATCAGGCTGCGGAAGAGGTTGACAGTCCAGTCTGATCGCATGACAACTGATTGCAGACACCTCAGTGCCCGCTCCTTCCAAGTTGGTGTCTGGGGGCTTCATCTTCTCATTGGCAGCCAGATCTGTCGACACGTCAGTACCAAGCTCGAGACCGCAACAGCGCAGTCTGCGTCTAAGGCTCAGTCCAGAGCCTGTGCCCGCGCTTATCGAGCAGTCTGCTGACGAACGTTTTGAGTCTAAGGCTGGGGACCTGGGCTACCGCCCGAAGCATCTCATATCTGTTGAACTGGGCGCCGGAAACGGAGTTTCTATAGGCATCCGACCCCTCACGCGAGAGCTTCTCACATCCTGTTCTGCCTTCGGACTCCGTCTGCATCAACAATCGCATCTTCGAAACATGCCTAGGATGCGGATTCTTTTGACCGGCGCAGATGGCTTGATCGGCTCCCATATCCTCGCCCAGCTGCTTTCCTACAACAATATCTCAGTCCGCGCGTTGGTGGGGTCTCGAGAAGCAGTGTCCGTCCTTCAACATCAATACTCGCAGGGTACCACAGCCTCGCTGGACGTCTCTCTGGTACCCGGACAGGACTTATCGGTCCCTGGCGTTTTTGGCAGCGTGCTTGCAGACTCGGTCGAGCCTTTTGCCGCCGTTGTACACACTCTTGTTGCCAGCTCTTCGGACGACGCCGATTGTCTTGCAAGATTCATCAATCTCGAGAATGACATGGTCATCGGTCTTCTGAGATCTATCCAGGAGGCCGCTCCGACTGTGACCCGAGTCGTAATAGTGACTTCTCTTACTCCTTTCGCGCGATGGCTCGTCGGTCCTGGCACAGGCAGAAACTCCGCGCAGTTCGTCGACGGGCAGACCAGCATGACCACGATCGACACTAGCTACGTCTTAGCAACAAGTCAGGCGAGCGATAACATCGTATATGATTCCATTACACGATGGTTAAGGAAGTCTGGTGCCCGATTCGATGTCACCTATGTTACAGCGCCGAACGTCTATGGACCAACTGTTTATCCTCTGGAAACCTCTACGGATCTGTCTGAGGCGAATCGAAGGATATGGGATATTTGCTCGAATGAGCCATCCTCAAGAACGGAGATGTCGCCTTCCGGAATTGACCATTTCCTAGATGTTCGAGTAAGTCGAGATGATCCTCGCGTGCTCTGAGCCAAACCGACTGATCGTTTAGGATCTCGCCACCTCCACTATACGCGCACTGTTCGTTCCCCAAGCTGCAAATAAGCGTTTTGTCGTGTCAGCGGGCATTATGCCTTCAGGTTCCGCAATCGCAGAATACATCGTTGCCCACTTTCCTCGGCTCGCCGGTCGCGTCCAACTAAACGGAACCCGACAGCGGCAACAACAGCTCAATGACCCGTCTCATGACTCATTCAACACGCATCTTGTGACCGCAGTGTTAGGAGTTTCCCAGCTACGCCCACCGGAGGTCACAATTCTTGATACGACACGGCAAATTTTGGATCTTCAACAACGAAAGACTTGGAAGACTGTCATCGAGAGCTAGGCGGCTTGCTACAGTGCTCCTTTCCCGGTAGTCTATGAAGCTATGGAGAGCATGTTTCTGCGCGTGGTCAGATCGAAGCAGAAACAACGCGCCATGAGCGCTTGAACTTACCTGTCATGCCCTGTTGGACGGCCATGACTTAGGTTCGAGAGACAGTCCGCACATTGGCTATGGTCTTTTTGCAGGCAGCGAAGCCAATAAATACACTTGGTACTGTTCGCCGGTCGAAATTTCTTTAAGCTTCACCATCGAACCTCTCTTCAGCCTACGGAGGTTTGGCCTAATTTGGCAGGCGCAATGTCCGGTTACGGTGCTAATACTAACGGTGAACGCCGCATACGCTCATGAATGTTACCTCGTCGTCAGAACTTTCGGACACGCCGACTGGATTTCACGTCATCTCTCCTTAGGTGGTTCGCATATTCGAATTTTCCTGTTGCACGGACGCTGCCGTGCATCTACAGGAACTTGGATGAAAGCAACTATTTCCTCATGTATTTTTTCCTTGTCAATCCAGCAAATAACCTTTTCGTTCGCGAAAGGCGAATGGTTGCGTACGAACCACATCAGACCAGCTTTCCTCGCTTTCCTCGCTTTCCTGTGGCTCATTGTGGAGGCATCTTGGTATATCTACGTAGTTAACCCAGTCGATAATGAATGTCGACCTCTACACTGGCACGTCAATATCCAGTGCAAGCAGTATGAAGCGACCCCTCGACTCCTCTACGGATAGATGATCTTCAGGTTGCCGCAAGACTTGATTACTAGGGGGCAACCTTAGTAAAAGGCACGGGCCAGAGAGTCAATCTAGCTTCAGACGTTGCGAAATCGCGGCTTCTGCTCAACAGACGACCCCATGGCCGCTACGGACTTCGGAAGGTCGTCATAGGAGGCTGACCGGCGGAGTCTTTTCGTTGACATGCACATCGTGAGAACTGACTGCATCGCAAACGCCACTACTAGATCTCATAGCACTGTTGTCTGCTACAGAAGCCGGAAAGACTTCTATATGAAGCTCCAGCATGAACATGTTGGTTCATTTAGCAATATCAATGTCACAAAAATCAAAGGTACATCCACTCAAGTCGCCCTTCTTGAGCAAATTTTAGGACAAGCACCATCACCCACGAACGAAGGACCTAAGAGTTTCCAATAACATCCGCTCCATCAGGTCCGGTCGGCGATGCTACATCCACCGTATATATACGGCACATCCTCTCCTCGAAGCCAAGGACACCAACGCAACGACCCTGCGCTTGCGGCTCAGTTCCGAAGACCCTAATACCCGACCATGCCCTCTTCTAAGTTAATCCTCGCAAGAGGTAGTCAGCAGCACTTTCTGCTACGTTGCCCATCGTCTGCAGTCTCCACGGACTCCACGACCAGTGGCACACGCAGTAACCGCGCGGCTATTCTGCACAGCGACAAGCGCTCTGCGCCAAAGGATCGAGAACCAACACGCGCTAAAGTGGCATGCGGTGAAGCTCGCGAGCCTAGATTTCAAACTGCGACGGCAGTGTGTAGTGAGCTGCCATACATCAATCGACGTCGCCTCGACGCTGCCTACCGGTACTCACCCTCACACAGCTTCGCAACTCTGTAACATAGTAAATCTCAAAACCAACGCCTCCAAACGACCAGACGCACACCAACACGACACACCCGCGGGACCCAATCGGCACTCCCATCGTGACAGCGGTGCGGCAAGTGCAAGTGTCAGCAATCGCGTGGCACATCCCTGCTCGGTTGCACGGCAGCTGCAGGTGGTCATATTTCCGAAACAGATGCTGACTACCGTTTGGGTGCTGGCCAATAACGGAAAAATGACTGGCATAGTGCTTACGATGGACACTGTGCGCGTGGAGAGTGTTGCGTCGTTTAGTACGCGGGGGAGGGGGGGCGTTTGATGGATTGTGGGCTTGCAGGGGGAGGGCGAGGGGGAAACAGTATGATGAGTGTGAGGAAGTCGAGACGTGGATAAGCTGTGCGATGGGATGGAGTTGAGGAATACAATTGACGGTGTTGGTATCGCGGCGAGGGATTTGACTACTAGGGTTCTAGCTGAGTGGAGAATAGTAGATCTGTCACGACCATGGGTTTTCACGATAGCATGCGAACCCTCAATGCAAACCATTAATTGCAAGTACACTATATCTGACAGTAAAACATCAACAAGAAGCAATGCATTGCCATATCAGAACACTTTTGCATACGTGAGAACACTTTAGTAGTTACAGTCCTCCGCAACGCCCGTCCTGACCCAGTGAACGCCTATCAGACACCCTATATGCATACGCTACTCCGCGTCTTCCATGTCCACATTGTCGTCCTCCTCCACACCCTCCAGCACACCATTGACCTCCTCGACACCATCTTTCAGCGGATCTCGCACCGTAACAGGCGCGAGGACGTCAAACGCACCTGTACCTAATTTGCCCAATCTTCCCACCACGATGCGCGCACTGGGGTTGTCCAGGTTATCCCAATCGCGCTCCAGCACCGCGTCTTTCAAGAATCCAACTGTCGTTTCGAAACTCATCTTCATAAATGGACTAACATTCCCCTTGAGTCCGATGCGATTGAACGGCGTGAAGCCACCACCCTTTGTCATCGTGTCGGCGATGAGATTGAGATGGCGCAAATCGACGCTGATACCGTGACCAGAGAAGACGGCGTGCATTTCGCGGACGATGGTGGCGCGGCATGCTTCTACGCCGTACAATTGCAACATTGCAACAATGTCATTAGTGAAGATGCGGTTCACGTTGATGATATGGCTGTATTCACGCATGGCGAGGAGATTTGATCCTTCGGTCAGGATAACGGGCTCGTCGACGTCTTTGCCGGCTGCGAACACGGCGGATGAAATACCCGGGATGACGTGGATGGTCGCGAAGGACGCCGCGGCTTCAACGTGGTGCAGCATGAGCAGTTTCGGTGTTGCAGCGCTGTATTCGAATGTGATTTCGCAGTAAGCACCCTTGCGATCATCGAAAACGAAGTCGAATATGTCCTTGTTGGAGTTGATGATGCGGTCTTTGCGCACATCTGAGGCTTCGTCGGTGGGAACGAGGAGGGTTTCATCGTCAGCATCAGAGTCGGGTTCGGGAGAATTGGCACGAGAGGGTTTGGGACTGCCACCGTAGGTTTCGTCATCTGATGAGGCTTCTTCGCGGTCGAGGGCATCGTTGATAGCTTGCTCTTCTTCCTCGGGTTCTTCATAGCCCACGCTGTCTTCACGACGGCCACGTTGTTTTGCGTCGGTTGCGTCGCCTTCGCCATCACCATCATCACTGTCGTCGTCGTCCAACCCTCCTTCTTTGTCGGCGGCAACGGCTGCATCGGCTTCGTGGGCAGTTTCTTGCTCGATTTGTCCGATAGATTCACCGATAGTGGGAACAGCACCAGCAGACGTAGCCGTGGACAGGGATTTATTCTCGCCCTTTTTCTTCAGATCGGCGCGAATAGACTTCTGTAATCGTGGGCAGAACTTTTGCTCGATTGATTCTGCTACGTCACGAACCCTGATGGCGTATTCCTGTGTGTACTCCTTGGCCGGGTAGAAGTCTAGTCGAATCTTGTAGCTTCTTGCTTGACTGAATTGCGTACCCTCGCCGGTCGACTCGGTCACGGTGACCTTGTCTAGGACAGCCGAGAGCGGTAGACGTGTAATACTCTTCGCGAATCTATCGTTGTCTTCCTTCGAAAGTTCGGCATGCGGATATAGCTGCATTCCGGGCGTGGAGATCTTTGCACTAGCAGTCATGACGATTTCTCGAAGACGAGGAATACCAAGCGTAACGTTCTTTGCAGCGTGACCAGCCAAATGGAAAGTGTTGAGTGTCATCTGGGTCGAAGGCTCACCAATAGATTGGCCAGCAACAACACCCACAGCCTCGCCGGGCTCGACGAGACAGCGGAGGTATTTGAGATCGAGCATCTGTTCGAAGCTTTTCTTGAGGATTTCGCCCTCCGGATCCTTCTTTTTGTTCTTAAGGAGCTTGTCCGGGTTTGATTCACAGTATTCTCTCTTTGCCTGGAAGAACTTCTCCGACGTGCTACCGCTATGCCGCGATGGTGTGTAAACGGCAAGCGCGGGGTCCATGGAAGCAACATCGCCCTTGCGAGCCTTCTTCGCAGCCTTCTTGTTGTGTTCGGATGCCTCCGCACTGAAGACTTGGGCAAAAGCCTCCTGGGTCTGTAGAGCCTGCGCCAAAGAGAGGAAGTTCTGCGCCTGAAACTTGAAGTCATTGAGATACTTTTGCTTAGTTGTGTCGAGGCCATCTTCTCCATATAGAAATTGGACCATAGTTCCATCTGAATCGCGAACGGATGTGTCGTACTCGACGTGGAGACCTTCCATGCCTTTGACAATACATCGCTGCAGGTAACCTGAACGTGAAGTCTTGACAGCGGTATCGATGAGACCTTCACGACCAGCCATCATGTGGAAGTAGTACTCTTGCGGTCTGATGCCTGTCAAAAAGCGGTTGACGATGTATCCACCAGCACGAACGCTTGTCTCGAACGGCTTGAAACATGGCAGAGTCTTGCCGCTGACCATGATAGGAACACGCCGACCCTCGAGAACCTGTTGGCCAAGGTTACATGAGATCTGATTGGCGTTGACCATGCTACCCTTCGCTCCTGAGCCTGTCATAGCCTGCATCTGGTTCTTCGGGAAAGGCTTGATAAGCTTGCCTGGCAAACAGGCCGCTGTAACAGCCGACGAGATCTTGCCGTTAGCAGTATTTGTGAGCATGTCAAGACCTTGTTGTTTCGAATCATCTCGAAGAACTGCTTCGAGCCGTCTCCGTAGCTCAGGGTTCGTCGACTCAATCTTGCTGGCGTCCATTGTGACATAGGTTGAAGCCACCTCGAAGCCGACCTGTTGCGCCTTTGTGAGCTCTTCGATACGAGCTTTGTCGCCTTCTTCAGTGAGAATGAGATCTTCTACACCGCAAGAGAATGCGCGCATGTGCAACAGCTTGGTGAGCAATCGACCAATAATGCTCAGAGCTCGCCCCGCTATCGTCTCACCATACGCTTCGTAGATGCCGTTGATGAGACCACCTGCTGCAGGACCGATTTGACTCTTATCCATGATACCGCAAAGAAGCTGGCCGTCCTTGATAATGACCGTGTTCTCCTCACTGTTCGCGCCCCACAGCTTGCCGCTGGTAGAAGACTTGGAGGTTAGAGTCAAGTCCTGGTACTCGGCAGGCTTGATGTTCTTCAGCACAGTAGTAAAGACCTGCTTTCCGGTCCATAGCGGACGGGGCTTCCATATGGCTGGGTCGACTGTCTCCAGTCTTCCAGACGTCGTGTGTCCATCGTCGGGTCGTAAGCATGAATACATAAGCTGATGATACTCTTCTCGCGTGAAAAATGTATCCTTGTTCGTGAGCCAGACGCCCATGGATATGTGGTCCTGGATCAAACCACGCAGAGGCTTTCCTGCTGTCGCGGAAAGATACTGGTGATCAGTGTCCGCAACCGTCATGGCCTCAGCACGAGCTAGTTCGTTCTGAGGGAAATGCATGTTCATCTCGTCTCCGTCGAAGTCGGCATTGTACGTGTTACAATTGGCGTAGTGCATGCGGATTGTCTTTTCGCCGGGCAGGACACGGGCTCGATGCGCCATCATGGAAGGTTTATGCAGGGTCGGCTGTCGATTCATGATCACCACATCGCCATTGTTTAGATGACGATGTACCTTCTTGTTCTTCGAACCGTTGGCGTACGAATTTGACGGTGCAAGCAACTGGTTCGCAATTGCCAACCGTTCCTCGTAATTCTTCTTTCGTAATGCAATGACTTGGCCAGCTTCGTTCTCGACAGCAACCGCGCCAGGCCATTTATCAGGGCCGTTGAGAACGGCTTCTTTCAGGTCGTAAAAATTGTGATTGGTGACAGGCTCCGGGTACGTTAATTTCATGGCGAAGACAGGCGGAACACCAATCTCGTTGGTCTCGATGTTGGGGTCTGGTGAAATGACACTGCGCGCTGCGAAGTTGACACGCTTGCCCATCATGTTCTTTCGGAAAAGACCTTCCTTCTTTTCTAGCTGCTGCTTGATACCGTCCGCATTGGTGATGCCAGCTCGGCCTTGGACAGGATTCGCATCGCGATCGATGAGGGCGTTCACAGCACCCTGGAGGTTCACCCACTGTGTTTGCAAGTCATCAAAGTTCCGCCGACGGTATCCGCCTTCGTTCTCGTGGCCCTTCATCTCATTACTGATCTGGCGCATCGCGTCGCATGCGTTCAGGATGCCTTTGTAGAGGTTATTCTTTGGCGATTCTGCAATCGAGTCGCCCGTCTTATCCTCCATGCGGTATCTGTTGGGTGGTACAACTACTGCCTCGGTGAAGAACATGCTTGCGCTCACATCGACAAGTCCCTTTGAGCTGTATGGGCTGTACAACAGCCGCACCATGTCCGACTCATTTTCGAACAACAGTGTCATGGCCGCCCTAACTTCTGCGGCTGTCAGGTATTCTTGGGAGCTGTCGGCCGCATCGACTGCCGTCTGCGATTTCCGTCCGGTGCGCGCTTCGCTGGCCACGAGCGAGCCGTCGTCCATGTCCATGTCGATGTCCTCGTCTTCCTCCGACATGTCGGCTACGCCTTCGTCGGCATGGACCTGCTGCTTTTGTGCCTTTGCCTCTCGCCGCGCAAGAATGTCCAGAGGGTTTTGTATGTGCTTCTCCGCTTGTGCCATTTGCGCCTTCTCCTTGGCGCTCAAGTTCCTGCGGAAAATCTTGATGCCTCGGTCCTTGCGGTATGTCGGATTCACGCCCTGGCAGTTTTTGCACTTCTTTCCTACCGACATTTGCGCATAGAACTCCTTGAGCACTTGTCTGCGCGCCTCCGAGATTGTGTCGTTTTTCTCCCTCATTGACCGCGCATCATGCTTTCCAATGCCAGCCCGCTTCATGCATCGCTTGACGTAGTTGTTGCGCTGCCCAATGATGTCCTCGTTGTCGTCGTCCGATTCCGAGTCGGCGACATCGCGCTTGCCGGTCCTTCCCTTATTGATGTCGATGTGCTCGTGCATCTCGTTTGCTTCTTGAACCAGCCCGCATCGTATCAAGCGCAGTTTCGAGACATATTCGTTGATGGTCACGCGGGCCGCTCTGAAATGGTGGCAGTAGACGCATTTGCCGCGGAGCAGTCGCAGGAGCTGGTCTATGAAGGTGAGATTGTACACGGGCACAGGGAGCTCGATGTGACCGCAGTGGCCGGGGCAGCCGAAGTGTGTTGTGAGGCCGCATGTTGTGCAGCTGCAGTACCTGTTAGCATCCGTCTCCGCTTTCAGATTGGCCATAAAGCTCACGGATTGTCGAGGAAGGCACCCAGTGCGCCATCGTGCAGGCCGCCGGCGACGGGGTGCAGCAGAGAGTCGAAGGTGGTCGGGTTCGTGATGCGCTTCACCGAGAGGGTGCGAACATCCTGCGTAGAGAGGAAGCCGAACTCGACGCTCTGTATGGCAGACGAGGTTGGCTGGTGTGTGTTCATGTTGGCGACAGGCTCTAGCTGGATTGCGCCTGCAATGTTCAGCAGTTCGCGCGCAGAGGCGTTCAGTGCAGGCAGCCGTGAAGCTCGAACTTTTGCGGGGACTTTTTTTTGGACGCGGCGCACGGACTCTTTTCGCAACGCGCGCCTTCCGCATCGTCACTCCGCATCAACGCTGAGTCTGCTGCTTCCACCCCGACCTTCCATCTTACTCTGCCCTCTGGCTTTGCTGAGATTGAGTGTGGTAGCCTCACAGTGCGTACACGGTCAAGCGCGCTTAAGCACCACTGTCTACCACGTGATACGCCCATCGCGAACCCTTCACCCCCGCGCAACTCCTCAGACCCGACCGTCAAACCTACCATCACCGGCGCATCGCCATGGTAGAAAAGCGCCCCCACCCCGAAGGCCAGGGCCCAAATGGCGACGCCAAGCGCGTGAAGCCAGCAGACGCGCTCGCTGCAGCAAGAGCAAAGGCCGCCGAGATAGCTGCACGATTTGCTGCCAAAAGGTCCGAAGGCATCACGAATGGCGCATCTACAACCTCCGCACCCCCGCCGCCGGCTGCAGCAGGGAGCACCGCCGATAGGCTTGCAGCCTTGAAGGCCAAAATGGCGGCTCTCAAAGGAGAAGTCCCCGCAGCCCAAACCACACCTGCCGACTCGACCGCCCCTAGATTCCCGACCACCAAAGGCAACCAACTGTCGGAGACGCCCAAAGCAGAGACAAAGCCCAAGGCTCCCGCCGCAAAGCAGAACCAGTCGCAGGATGAGGAGCCCGAGAACCCATACTTCGACCCAAAGACTGCTGGCCAGGTGCGAGGGCGCGTTCCGAGGGCCATCGTCTTCAACGAGCATGGAAAGTACCTCGATCAGGCGTCGAAACTGCGCGCACAGAGCCGGCTGGAGCAGATCAAGAAGATGCTGGCGCAACAAGCGCGACGTGCTGGGCTCGACGAGAACAGCGAGCGTGGCTTCCTGGTTCAGCAGCCTCCCGAGGTAGAATGGTGGGATGAGGGCATTTTGGGCGAGAAGACATACGACTGCATCGACCAGCCCGACAAGGTCAAGATTGACAGTGAAGACTCCATCATCACCATCTATGTTCAACATCCGCCTCTCCTCAAAGCTCCGCAAGACCAACGATTGGTTGAAGTCAAGCCCATGTACCTTACAACCAAGGAACAGCAGAAGCTGCGGCGGATGCGACGCGCAGCAGACCTAAAGGAACATCAAGCCAAGATTCGACTTGGCCTTGAACCACCTCCACCACCCAAGGTCAAGCGCGGGAACATGATGCGGGTCATGGGCGAACAGGCTATCGCGGATCCCACTGCTGTCGAGATGCTAGTAGAATCGCAAATCCAGCAACGGCACGACGACCACGTCAATGCGAATCAGTCGCGGAAGCTCACCAAGGAAGAGCAACACGCAAAGATCACTGCTAATCAGGCGAAAGATCAACAGAAAGGCATCCACATGTGTGTCTTCAAGATCAATACCCTCGCATACGGCAAACATCGCTATCAAATCGACCAGAACGCGAAGCAGTTGGGCCTGCAGGGCGTCACTATTTTCAACCCTGACCTCAACCTCGTCATCATCGAAGGAGGCGCTTTCTCGGTCAACAAGTACAAGAAGCTGATGCTGCAGCGCATCAAGTGGCAGGAAAATGGTCTGCCAACAGAAACACAAGCAGAGAAGCAAGCGTCGGATCCGCGCTGGTTGCATGCTACCGATGAGCTGGGCAACCTGAAGGACCATACGCACAACAAATGCATCCTGATCTTCGAGGGCGAAGTGAAGCAGCACTCGTTCCGAAAGTGGGGCTCCAAGATGTGCGAGACGGCCGGTGAGGCTCGTGAGCTATTAGCCAGGAGCAAGCTCGACAGCCTGTGGGCACTTGCCAAGAGCATGGAGTAGACAAGTTGGCACATTACTTTTTAAGGACTCTTTGAACCACGTATTGATCACCTGGCAGGCGTTTCGAATACTGCGGCTTGCATACCCTCATCAGTCCACAATGGGCCACGAGACGGCCGATTCGATTGGACTGATTTCTCTTCATTCGAAATGTAAGTTTACACATACTCCATATCATAGCAATGGAAAACATGTATTAATGCCACATCTTGCAAATGCAGTGCTACAGATGTGAAACTGCCTGCGCTCATCCTTCAACTTCTGCCACGTGGAAACATCATTGTACAATCCTCGGCCGAAGGACCTCTCTGTATGGGCTCTTTCGTTATAGTGTCTATAAAGCGTAGGTCGTGATTTTTCTTTTGTCCACGTTTCTTCGAACCGTCGACATCAGCCCATACCGGCAACTACTAGACGCCACTATATCCAAGTGTTGCATGCTTGTCAGCCGCCTCGTGAGATTTTCCGCCTCCAAGATCGCTGAGCTCGGCTACACTCAGTACATTGCAGCCCGTCGTGATGTCAGAAGTACGACTTGATGAAAGTTATACATATCCGGCCTCGCCTTGACTAATCGATTAGTATTCAATTTTCAAGAACCGCCCGAGAGACCGAGGCCATAGCAATGCCTTCTTGTCCCAATCTGTCAACCGCTTTTCAATCTATCATGTGCCTTCCCTAATCCCACGCTTCTGCATCTCTCAGCCGTCCACATCAAGCTCGTCCATCCCGCCAGTCTCATCTGTCAGTGCACGAACGATTCCATGGCATGTATTGGCAGCTGGTAAGCGATTCAAAAGAGACGATTGCTTCGCAGTACCGAGTTGGTGGCGGATCAATTCCAAGACATGCTCTGTTCCTTCGAGGGAGGGAGGTGCGCCATGGGCCCAGGATACGAGGACTGTCGAGGTACTCCTCAGCCTTGCAGGGAGGTTAGATCTTAACGAGGAAAGCTCAATGCTAGATCAGTTACGTTCTAAATGATCTCATGTTATTCATTCATCGTGTGACAGATATCAGTTCGTCGGTTCGTGTGCGTTGAGTCTAGGACATTCAGAATCGACACGTATTCACCCGACATGTCTACCCGATTGAGTGGGTGGGTCCACACAAAGAGCCGCCGAGCCGAATGTATGTGGAAGGTGACGTTGGCCGCAAACAGCATACGACATTACATTGCAAGCGCGCTCAATTTTCGGATCACACATGTGTTCCTGGTCCGAGCTTTTCGGGTGGTTGCAGGCGAGGTATAAATATTTGCCTCTTCGCTACTACGATTGCTGCTTATAACACAAATTTCCCGTGGCGCGATATCAGAATATCCCCAACACTACGGTATGCTCTCTGCGCTGGTGTTTGACCCAAAACCTTCAGATTACCCAGCCATGTTTGCTCTCGCTCTGGGATCTTCTAAAATCCAACAAATGTCTTGCTACAAAAGATTATTCGATCGATGAATGTCCTCGGACGGCGGAAAGAATCAAGCGGTCATCTCATGGTTCTTGCGCCGACTGCCGGGAAGGAGGATATAAACTTTTCCGCGGTTACCTCCATCTTCTTTATCACACCATTGATTCTCGGAATTAGGGGAAAAAAAAATTCGGCCGGATGGATGTTCTTCTGCCTTGTTGCCAGAACTTGAAATCTGAGCCAAGGCTAGAACATGCTCTTGTTTGCACAACCAGAACTTGCGCCAACATGTGTGCGATTTTGGATGTCCCTGGCATGATGTGTTTCAAGTCGACGTATAATTTGTATAAATCATCCTCACAGCCAACTTCTTCACCGCACAAGCACTTCCGGGTGCACATCGATGCTCCAAACGTCGCAAGTAGCGAAGCAATGTCCTTTCCTCCTGGCGGCGGGTGAGCCGAAAGCCGTTCTCAAAGAATCTATGACGATATTCGCTTGGGAAGGACAGGATCCATGACTTTGTTCAAAATCGGGTAGATTTATTCAGACACGATCTCGGAGCGTCTCCTGCGGCCGAACTCTAGAAGTTACGAACAAGCTGCGCATGTCTATCATGACCTCGGGAGTCCCAGGTCTAGTCCCTGAGTATTATAAAAGCTTCAAAACTTTCAATTTCATCGCTCCTTTCATCACTTCCGCGGTGATTCAATAACACGCAAGGACGGCGAGCAACAACGGATGTCCTGCCGTTGTCCCATCTTTCCCGCGAACCGCAAACATCTATGCCAGCTACTTCATGGTCTTGTGCAAAAGAATCGCATGCCAGATCTATGGGCGCGTGCGAACCTTGCCTGAGAACACTCATATGCCAGTGTGTCCGACAGGTCAATCGAACCAACCTTGCGATGCAAGGGACTGGGCGGAGAGGGGTTATAAACCGGACCCCGGCGACGTCATGTTGTTTTGGCTGCGCGCTCCTCTTGGCTCGAAGTTCGAATATTCAAGTGCGCGAGATTCTATGTCTCTTGGAGATGTCGCGGCGTCGATAGCATGTCAAAAATCGAAAAAAATCATGCGCGGTCACCTTCTACCGTGTCACGATTATAAAAACTTCCATCACCATCGCTTAAGTCTCCCATCCACTACTACTTGCGAGGGCTAGGAATATGAAAATGACACAAATACCGCCTATGTGCTGGGGAAGACGAGCTCTCTGAATCGAACAGAGACTAGTCCCATGGCCCTGGTCAATTTCGTAAACCAATCCAGTTATTTGTTGTGTTCGTGTGATCAACATCAATATCCCCGACATATGCTTTTGGAAGGTGTCCTCCCAAATGTCGCGATGGAACAATACATGATTGACGTGGCGGATTGCAAGCCAGTTCTACCAGAGCGGACTCGAACACGTCAAG
>TARA_R110002003_G_scaffold97_3_pt1 | contig 28462 bp, 24 predicted proteins | sample TARA_R110002003 | Tara Oceans TARA_R110002003 (sample SAMEA4396441) | marine metagenome | biome: Westerlies Biome; feature: [SRF] surface water layer (ENVO:00010504); material: water (ENVO:00002006), including particulate matter (ENVO:01000060) such as... | depth 5 m | reverse complement strand
TGGGTGTGGAGGAGACCGGAAGAAGTGGTTGAAGAGAAGAAAGTGGTGTGACTTCGCACGGTTGATGACGAAAGCTGAGAACTGCTGAAAGCCGCGAAAAGAAATGTATATGGAGGACTTACTTCTTTCCTACAATGACTTACCTTACTTCGCACAATCGAGAGACTGCTGTTCGGGAGTGATCCTCTCGCGTGTGTCGAAAAGTGTGCCCTTGTATAGACAGCTTCAGTTTCCACGTCGGCTTGTAGCCATTGTAAGGTGTTCTTCTTGCAATCGCCCACGATCACACCAGGGCTGCCACTTACAGAAGTTCACATCATCTTACCTTGTAAGCTGCAGAGCGGCCCCTCAATGTCTTTGCGTATGTGCTCGTGTACGGGCTATTGAGGCGGCCCTTACCATTTTTGCGCAACGACTTGTTGGGCTGTAAACGTTGGCTAGCCATCATCTGATGTCGACAACCAGGCCAGTTTCTAGCCTCGCGGTATTGCAACTGCCTGCGCTCCGCTGATGTCGATACCTGTAGTCCATCGACGCTATGGTATAAGTTTGTGTTGTGCTGCCCTTCCGCAATGCCGTCTGATCGTGCCATGCCCATATTTTCCATGCCATCGTCAGTATACACAAGGCATCGCCCCTACTAGGCTACTGGCAACCCCTGGCATTCCTGATAATGCCGTCTTTCGTTGTAAGGCCTACGAGCGCTTCGCTGCGGGTGTTCTTGCGCGTCGGGTGTTGCGGAGTGTGCCGCTGAGTGTGGCTTTCGTGTTGTTCGATGCAGAGGAGGGTCTGGCGGCCAAGCTGAGCGCATTCCGAGCATCGCCCTTGTTGCCACATGCTCGCAATGCGGTCGCTGAGGATGCTTTGAGGATGCTGAGGGAGATGCCATGCTGGGGCAGAGTGTGCCGGCGATGAGGCCGGGGTGGGCGGCTGCTTGGAGATATCGCCGCACTGAACCCGATGTCCGGCCATGCTCAACACCATGTCTCCAGATGCTGCATCTTCGTGCTGGGTGTAATTCAGGGCGCAGGATTCGTATTCGCATGCTCCGGTAGCCGTATCTCGTGTGGCTGTGGTGTGGTGATGGTGCTGGGGTCGGCTTGGAGCGCTAAACTGTCACGACTGTATACTAGAGGCTTGCCTGGAGGCCGGCCATGCTCACCACCATGTCTCCAGATGCTGTATCTTCGTGCTGGGGGTAATTCGGGGCCCAGGATTCCTATCCGCATGCTCCGGTAACCGTGTCTCGAGTGGCTGTGGTGTGGTGATGTTGCGGGGGTCGGCTTGGAGCTGTTGCCGCGCTGAACTTTACTCCTGAGGCTTGTCGGGAAGCCGGCCACGCTCAACACCATGTTGCCAGATGCTGCAATTTGACACTGAGGGTAATTCGGGGCCCAGGATTCCTATCCGCGTGGTCCGGTAGCCCTATCTTGCGTGGTTGTGGCCTGGTGATGATGCCGGGGTCGGCCGGCTGCGGCGTGGAGCTGTCGCCGCAGCTAAACTTCACTCCTGAGGCTCGCCCGGAGGCCGGCCAGGATCAACACCATGTCTAAAGCTGCCGGGATTTTGCGATGAGGGTAACTTGAGGCTCAGAATTCTTATACAATTGCTCCGGTAGCCATATCTTGCGTGGTTGTGGCGTGGTGATGGTGTGGGGGTGGGCCATCTCATCTTTGGCAAAAGTCAACACCAAGAAACTATCGTGAGCTCCAAGACGCGCGCCCCTCTATCACCCTCACCCCCACCACAACCACAGCGCACCACGTCTACATGCCCTGAAATTACCCGCATATTGTAGAGGATGCTTTCCTCATCTATAGCGAGCTTTCTTTGGTGTTGTAGATCGTCTTGCGGCGTGATGGTGGCCCTCGAGCTCCGCAACTTTCGCCGAGCTCGCCCTCACTCTGCGACACCACCGTCGCCTATGGCGCCCTGATACTGCTTGAGTAGCTGATCAGGGGCTATGCCATCCTCAGCGCCGACTTCTTGAAGCCTCCCCGAGCGCCGCGGCGTCGCAGCAGCCTTGCTCGGCGATGGCAAGATGCAGCTGCATCATATAGCGACTTTGCGCAGTTGCATCCGCCTGAGGAAGCAGCGGATCGCCATGAGAGACATCATAGTAAGTACCTCCCACAATGCCAGTATCGCACATGCTCTGGCGCGCGCGTGGTGACCCTTCGGGCGAAGGAGCCATCTTGTCGAGCGCCGCCAAGTGCAGGAGCAACACCGCTGCCGGCATGGCTGTGACAGTATCGCGAGAGCTTCATGGTACCTCAGAGCATGCTCGTACTCTTCAGCCGTAGGCACAATAGACGCTGCAGAATGTTTGCTGACATTGAGCTTTTTGCAGCACCTCCGAACGAGCCCCGCCTCGCACATGCCGCGACAACCGGGCCTGCCTGCAACGCAGGTCGATGGCATTCGCAGCTGCTCAGACCGAAGACGGGTACCTGCCCCTCGACCGAACCGTACATCCTCAGACCACGAACGATTCGCCAGCGCAAGAACGTAGCGCGCGATCTCGAACTTCCCACCCGCCATCGACGGCGAGCATACGCAGACGACTCGCACAATACAAGCTGATGGTGGACACGGAGGATATGCCAGACATGGTCGTGGGGCTTGGGAATACCAGTATGCAACCGTGCAGCATATCAGATGTTGCGTACTTCTGCATGTGCATGCCGGCCTGTCATCGGACTTCGGACACCAAAGGACAGACGAATCGAAGGGTAGTAGTGAATCGCCGCTGCGTTCCAACATACAACCCTCCTTCACATCGCATCGCCGGCGTCGATGTTCGGTCGGGCCTCTCAAAGAAGCTGATTCTGAGTCGGAAACTGTTGGACAATGCTGTCCCACACTCGGGTACCTTCTGTGGCATCTTCGGAGTCGCATGTCATACGATAAGGGGGCAGCAGCGGACATCAGTGGATGACGATGAACATCGACTCGAATGTCAATATGTCGCTACGCCAACTAGGGGCAAGCCAACACCTAGTCCTGATGTCTCGCTGCCTTTGAGTTTGTAAGTGCTCATAGACGGCATCTGCGGGAGTAGTCCAACGATCGCCATGTCATTTCGGGTCCCTTCTGCGATATCTTCGGAATCGTACGGCATACGATATGACGTGGCGTAGGACTGTCGACCCAACGATTGGCAGACATCAGAAGGGAAGTATGATCCATCTCTTGCATCGACTCAACATCTTTATCTTTCGACTTGACCCCGCACTCCAACTCTTTCAGCCATCTCATCTCGGCTATTGGTCATTTCATGAGTCGACTTCAGACACGGACATCATACTCCCGTGGACTCTTGCACTCTCTCATCACTCATTCTCCGCATACTTTTCTCAGTCTTGTCTCGCTCCTGTCAGCAAGGTAACTAAGCGGCTCACTATACTTCTGCAAGGGAAAAGGTCAGTGGCCATAGGGATCTCGTAAGCGCGTTGGGCGCAATTGGTGGTGGCACTTGTGTCATCATCTGAGATCTGTGTCTGGCGCGACCCGTGTATACTGCAGCTGGCTAGTCCCCATGATACGTCGGCTGTTGAGGATTCAACGCTGAGCATTGTGGTGGAGAATGAGGTGGTAGAGAGTACGAGGTTCACAACCAACTGCGGCGGCAGTTGTTTTGGCGGCGATGCCCTTTGAGGGCGATACGATTTCTGTTCGGATTCGATCAGACGGACATTGAGCGTCCGGCGCGTACGATGGCGACTGCTTGGAGACTTCCTAGCATGTCTTCGACACGAACAGCCTGGACGCTCAACTTCGGTCCTTGTTCTTTGACATCCGGCATTTCGACTTGGTCGTGCTCGATGAGGCGCCACGTCCAATGCGACTAACGACTCTTTCGACACACTACTCACAGTACTCCAATACTGATGGACATTGACAAGACACGACTCCCAACGCGACTCTTGCCCCTGGCGACACAGCTGGGCTGCGCCCGACTTGGTCGTTCTCGATGAAGCGCCATCTTCTGACTGGGCGTACTCACCGCACTCCATTATTACGCCTGGTTTTCCAGGCGAAGTCAGCTCATAGGAGTATCATCTCCGAGCTTGATCGTGACGACTTGGTCGTCAACTTTGATCTCCAACTAACACCAAGTGCAACGCATTGTGGCCTTGGTCGACAGCACTAACGTTCCAACCCCTTCCAGCATCTTTGGGTCGTTGTCGATGTATGATCCAGATAAGCAATGCTGGGCGCTTGCTGAAGGTGTTCATGTCTTCCAAGTTTGGTAGGTCGACCGGTCTTGGTTATGATGGAATGGTGTACTGACCACTTCTCCCAGGTTCCTGCGTCGTCGCGCTGACGAAGGACCTTATCGATGGCAGGTAAGTATCGTAAGTAACGTCTGAGATCACTAATACTTGTCCTTTGTCTAGGTTTGCAGACGCCACTCGCGATCGAGGAATCTTTATGTCGTTCCACCATCTCTTGGTCCTTCCAACCACGCCTAACACCCTCAATGACCGACTGCTCGGGGCATTTGAGTACTTTCGCACTTCTTCGTCGTCTTCACTCCTCGATATCAGGGCTTTCGCAATGCTCCTCTACCTCTCCCGTTATCATGTCTTCTCCGCGTCCGATTCTTTCTTTACCTCGAGAGTTCGGTGAACGAAGCCGGCACTCCAGCGTCTGCCTCAGCATGTCTTTCCACGTCGATCTATCTAGTATCCTTCCACCCCTTCGACTTCTAATCTTACCGAACATTGACTATCATCAACGCATTGCTATCATCTAACGTTGCGATGTATCATACCAACACTCTGGACCCGGAGTTTGACCACGAAGGTCTGAAGAGGCATACCCGCTGAACGCACGATCCTCGAATGCGAGCATTCGATACCGGTGTCGCACCACCTTCCGTAAATAGCTCCACAAACGCAATCGGGAATTGCTGTAACCATCCTTACGGTGTATGTGGACGAAGCCCACACCCTGAACGACTAAATGGTCCCATCGACTTCGTCTTCGGCCGTCTACTGGATGCTTGGATCGAATCGAATGAATGGGCGTTGACGTCGACATTGGGCTTTGCGCCCCGGTACAACCTCCACTTCGGCATGGGAGGACAATCTACATCGCCGTACCCGCATGTTTAGGGAAAAGAGTATACTCGTCTACGGCGTGCTAAGCCTGGTGGCCCTGTTTGAGAGGCTTATGGTGTTCAAAACCCCACCTCCATGACGACGTAAAGTCGTTCGAATTCAGGCGCAGTCGAGTGGCTTGTGGAGCTCTGACAGCTCGAAGAGCACACCACCTCTGTGGACGAGGACGCGTTGTCGACGGATCTATCTATCGTGAACATACTCGAAGTCGTGGTGACGGCACTTTGGAGATCGAAACCACTGGCGATTCAAACCCATGTCGCCGTACGGCCAGCGATAACCAGCCAGAGCCATGGCCAGGGCAATCCGAGAGTACGTGAACTCACAGCAATCCGTTTCCAGATCGCCATACGACACTCACCCTGGTCAAGTCGGGCATCGAAAAGGGGATGGGGTTGTCGTGGAACCTTCATGAACGGTCCTGACTCGCTTTGTAACCTTATGGTTCACCAGGCTCGTACCTTGTAGCGAGGACCTGTTCGCCTTCTCGTCGGCGACAACGACCGTTCTGGCCCCAGTTTGGATGTGGATAAATGGCGGTGGCCATTGTTCAGTTCAAATCCTAGACGATCGAAGAACACACCTGGAAGCAGACCAGGTGTTCTCGCGGTGCAGGCCTTGTGGTGGTCGTACTGCAAGTGGAAGTCGCTTGCTTGTACAAAGGTTGTCGACGACTCGTTCCCATGATATTGTCCTTGTCAGACGGCGGTCGTCAAGAGTCATGGTATGAATGTGATGGACGGCTTCAATGAGACTCATCAGTTTCGCTGAAGGACTTCAATATTTCCATCCCGAATTACGCGAATTGGGGCTTGTGAGCTTCGTGATGTCGCAGTCGTTTCACCAGGAGAACGCTTATGGTGTCCATCGGCATTGGACCAGTAGTATGCCTTCCAACATACAAGTGGTGACCTGTACGTGCCTTGGACATAAGGCCAAATGAATACTGGTGGCTTTTCGACTCAGCAGCTTGATAAAACTGCCCCGACTGCGTCGATTTGCGATCCTTGTTTTCGAAACTTCCGCTATCTTTCGCAAAACAGTGGTCTAAGTTGTCCGACCCGACTGGTGTGACGAACACGTGATATTTCGCCGTGGCAATGCCAACAGCCCAAGACAGTGCACCATCAACAACGGATGTCGACGGTGACTTGTCATAGGCATCGGACCACTTGGGTGGTAGAAAGACCAGCTTCAATGGGACTGGTGAATCCCATAGCACGCACAGAGATCGAGCAGTTGGGCCTTTGCCTCTGCACCAGTCGACGGTCGATACACATGTCGTGTCGCATCTGACCTTTTGTTGTAAAAGATAGGCCTCCAGACTAGTGGGATCTGGGACTCGGTACTGAAGACTACACCATACCGTGATCTGAGTGTTCGCTCGCTATCTGGATCGTTGGATCGGAACAGCAGCCCGTTGCAAGGATACGCGAAAGAAGCCTTCTACCAACTGGTCCAGTGGGACGGGCGCGACTGATGGCATGGTGATAGGCATATCTGAGCCTGGACCATAACTTATTGCTCGTCAGGAGCCGAAGGCATGATCCCAATGATCTGCCTGACATCGCTCCATGTGACTTTGGTGTTACAGCGCAAGCTGTGTCAGATGTCCTCGGTCAGATGTCCTCGAGGCTCGCATAGTAACGATTGTGAAGCCGGCGGACTTGACGTTGTCGATTTCCTACAGCGCCTCTACAATATCCAGCGATGTGCGAAATACGAGATAGCACGGTGTTGACCCGGCTACAATTCACCAGCTGGACTCGTTGGTGACCAAAACGGTGGCTTCCAGGACTGAAGTCCGAACTCACCCCTTGCGGAAGTTGTGTCTGGAGACACTTTACGACATGAGTGCTCGCAAGGTCGTCGTGGAAGCATTTCGAGCTTGCTAAGGCATGATCCGAAGTTTCGGAATGCCTTTGGTCGGCCAAGTATTGTGTACGACAGATAGAACACGGACAGACTCGAGGGGGTGCTTCCTCCCTCCGTAAAACCTGCGGTGGCCGTGCATCTAGTCGTCTTCACTCGCAGGACGAGATCTGGACGGCCGTCGAGAACGAGATCGAACGCTGGGAACATTGCTGGTTGCAATCCCACCACGACTCTTCACAGTGGCTCATTAGTGACAGCACTCTTTCTGTGTTGAGGAGATGCGCCAAGTCTATTCAAGGAAGTATCGACATCCACACCCCTCACATTTACATACCAGGCGCACTGCTTGGTCCATGTTGCTTGAGAGGCGACCGAGAAGTCCATGCTTCTTCAGGTTTTCCTGACCGATGTTGACAAAGTCGAACTTCCTGCTTGGTGGTGCAGGACGTGTCGGCGTGTGGATGGACGCGGCTAGGGTGATGATAGATTCGATCTTGCGGCAACGGTCATACCTCGACCTCCGGCATTCGTATCCGCTCAACGCTACCAAGTACTACCCAAGGCTGAATGGTCCGATGTGTTGATGACCAGGCCCATATCGCGATGTCTCGGACATGAGTGTTCGGTTTCGAACATGCAAGGACGGGTGGTGGCCCGGTCGTCCCGAGCGCAGTCGCTACGAAACGGTGTGAGCTGGAGAACCTAACGAAGTGGCAGACGTGTTCTGGTTGGTGAAGTTTGACGACACTGAAGTCACACAACTAAGGACTTCAGAAGTGACCTTGGAGCCCCCTCGGCAGATATTGCCCCTATACACAAGTGATGTGTGTGCGGTATCATAGGGGCCACGACATGTCTGCAAGGTCCTGAACCTCGTCGACGTGGCCGACGATGCTGCCGTGTATGTACATCCACATCATATCCGGCGAGATAAGCTGTCACGCTGTCCTCGAGATGTGTTCGAGGTTGTGAAACCTTGCAGCAGCGCACCCTTGCTGGACTCGATAGGCAAGGGATGTCAGGCATTGTGACCTGGTCTCAGCACTCCCACAGCGAAACACTGCGTTGTTCGTCCCCTCAAATCCTTCCCGGCTTCCCTATGGTATCTTCCGCCAGTTTGTATGCTACGACTCGTGGACAGCCTCTCTCTCGAGGTCCTGGGTTCATATGATTTCCAACGATTCTTGTGTCGCAAGACTGCCGGTGGGTGTTCTTCTCGATGAATACATGCACTCGTTTCGCACGTCGCAGTTTGGTGAGAGAACTGGAATCGTGGCGATCGGCAGACGAGACGATGATTGACGCGGAGAAGGGAGGAGATGAGAGTCGACTGGGACGCCCTATCACAGTGTTAGTCCCATCCAGATATGCGACGAGATCGACCGTCGCAGACATACCTGCACTTCTGGCTGTGCTGTGCGAAATCCTGGCCAACCCCACGATTGCGACTCAGGCTGGACTCGTGCAATCAACTCTTTGGGGCATGTCTCGTGTTGAGAGAGTCTAGCGCAGGCCACATGGTTGGTGTGAGAGCTGCCACCTAAGATCTGCGCTCATATCAAGCACAGGTGCCTTGCTTGCTTAAGGCAGGCAGGAATGTACCAGCTCGTTGTGACACCAGACGGCTTAGGAAGACTTGCAGCAGCGGCAGGTCATCTCGGCCAGTTCCAACTCGAGGTTCCATCGCTGCCTGGCCTTCTGTGATCGTGGACTGGACCCATGCCCCCTCTACATCCTTATGTGGCGGTGACCTCGACATGGATCTTCAACTGCCAGATCCTCCCACCGGAACTGGCATGGTCAATGTTCGCAAGCCGTTTGGGCCTCTTCAGTGTGCCGAGACCGGGGTCCGGATGATGTGGATGCCGTATGGTTCGCGCGTCAAGCGATATGGTCGAACGCGGTTCAAGCCTTGTGGTGTGCCAGGTCATTGATGACCTATGCGGTGTTGGAGACTCTGCCCTTCCCAAGATCAGCGCGCCGCTTGTCCGGCTATACAGGTGTCGCGAGTGTCCCTTCGTCGCCCGGTGACGATGCTCCTGCATATAAGGCGAACGGTCTCCTCCGCCGGTGTACTGCTTGATGGCCCTGGAACAGTCTGCCTGAGGTGACAGATCTGCTCGACTCTCAGGATCTCCAGGCCTGGTTCTAGTTGTTTCCCAGTCAGTCTTTGATCCTGGTCTCCGTTGTTTCCTCGCAAGAGAAGCTCTACTTTCTCCCGTGACCTTCTCGAGCTCCACCTGGGTTGGGCGATATGACAACTCGCGATCCTGCCGCAAGAGCGGCCGCTATACTTGTGCTGTCGTTTCGATCAATAGGCGGCTTCAAGTCGCTCGCGCGGTCGAGGAAGAGACGATGCGGGATTCGTTTTCGAGCGACAAGGCTGTGACCGATTATTAAACGTTTCTTGAAGGCCCGCGGTGCTTCCGCAGTGGAAGGACCGAGTTGCACCGCTCATGTTGTGCATTGGGGGGCTGCTGCGGTCGTTGTCGTATACATCTCGAACTGTCGTGCGTCGCAGATCTGCCGGGGTGTGTGTGCCAGACACGAGTCTCCAGCTCCTCCTGCCATTGCCCTGATCGAGAGATACACCATTGTAGGATGGGCTTCCGCGGCGGAAGATCCAAACTGCACCGCTCGTATTGCGCATTGGAGAGGCTGCTGTGGTGGTTGTGGTGTCCATCTCGGTCTATCGCGTGTGGACATGTGCGCCTGGGGCTGGTGACAGACACGAATCTTCAACCCCCTTCCTTTGCCCTGCTCGAGAACTACTTCATTGTAGGTTGGGCTTCCGCGGTGGAGGATCCAACCCGCATCGCTCGTCTTGCGCATTGCAGGGGCTGCCGTGGTGGTCGTGGTGGTCGTGGTGTACCTTTCGAACTGTCGCGTACGCCTGCGTGTGTGACAGACACGAATCTTCGACTCCTACTGAATTTGCCCTGATCGAGCAATACCGCACTGTAGGATGGGCTTGCGACGCTCGGACCCCTGAACTGTCGGCCTTGAGGTGGTGGCTCACCTTGAGCCTGCGATGTCGAAGTGCGCGCTTGCGGTCGCCCGAGTGCGAGACAGGGGTTGTCGCCTTCCAGCGTCCGAAGTGGTGTGTTGCCCTGATCGAGCAATACACCTTTATAGAATGGGCTTCCAATGCTGGGGCCCATGAGCTGTCAGCCTTGAGAGGGTGGCTCGCCTTGAGCCAGCGACGTCGAAGTGCGCGCTTGCGGTCGTCCGGGAAGGGGAGAACCCCTTCCAGCGTCCGAAGCAGTGTGAGTTGCCCTGTTCGAGCATACAGCATTGTGAGATGGCCTTCCGACACTCGGTCCCATGCACTGTCAGCCTTCAGCTGGTTCGCTCTCGGCTTGCTATGTCGACCTGCGCGCTGGCAGTCGCCCAGGTGAGAGAAAGGGGCCCCCGCCTTCCAACATCCGAAGTGATGTGTGACCGGCGCTGTAGCTCAAGCAGGTGAGTCTAGTGATTACGGCGATGTGAGAGACAGCTTCGAGGAGAAGGTAATTGCGCAACGCATGAAGGACCCGCAGATTCCAGCGGTGAACTGCAGCTGCAATACCTTGAAAGTCTCTGTCGTCACCGCACGCAGATACAGCTGCTGTCAGTGGTGTCACAAGAGCTGGTGATCATACTGGGTGTTGAGGAAGCTCCTCCTTCTCACAACCCCACGCTGCGCTCGAGTGCGTCAATTTACGACCTTCGAGTAGCGCGGTTGCTTGCCATTAAGCTTGCTTCATGCGATCGAGAGGAGGTAGCCCGGGGGCTGTGACTGCGGCGATCTGCTCATCAGTGGTGTCACAAGAGCCGGTGATCATACTGTGTGTTGAGAAAGCTTCTCCTTCTCGCGACCCCGCGCTGCGCTCGAGGGCGTCAATCTACGACCTTCGAGTTGCGCGGTCTCTTGCCATTAAACTCGGTTCGTTCGATAGAGGGGAGGTAGTCCGGTGGCTGCGAATGCGGCCATCCGCCCGGCGGCATCGACGACGGTGAAGTGTTCGGCGTCCAATTCCTCCCACATCCTCCAGTATTCTGATCCAGCGTCTTCGGCGCTGACCTCCTTGCCGCCCTGCAGTATCTCCTTATTCTCCTCCGCCTCCGCAGTATGTTCAACAGCCGCTCGAGTCCGAAGACGAGCCCTCCGCCGGCTTCCCCAAGTCCCCAAGTGTGTTATTCTGATCCAGCCACTTGCTGACCTCCTTCCCGCTTTGCGTATTACCAAGTATGCGGCGATTCGGCGAGGGAGGACGTATGCGGTTCGCGGGTGCCGTGTGCTTGTCTGGGGTCGGTCGAGGAGCTCATGATGGTGTTTTGGTGGTGGAGTGGGAGCTGGTGGGGTATCTGGTGATGGTCAAGTCTGAGAACACCAAGGTGGACGCTGAGGGCGAGGAACATCACAATTTGTATACGACGACCCGCGGCAAGTATTAACATAGTATGGTTGAGCTCTCCTAGGGCTGTAGGTAAGCATTGCACAATGCGCCGTCCCGGAGCTGCGGAGCGGGCCTGAGTGCAGGTACCATCTTGCGGACTTTGTAGACGCACTCGGCGATCTTCACGCCTGCTAGTCTCATGCATTGAGCGCTGTGGGCCCTAGTGATGAGTTTAGTATGCATAGCTTGAGTCAGTAAGTTGGCCGCCGTCGAGTGCTTCGCTGGTCTTCGCCATCCGCGACGAGGAGCTGTACGGAGAGCAGTCAATAGCTGGGCTGCGACCAGTCCAGCGCCACTGCTCGCGTTGAACAACAAGCAGCAAGGTATGTTATTCTGAGTGACAGTAACGTGATGCGAGAGTTGAGTCTGGAGAAAAGGGGTAGCGGGTAAGTCAACTCTCAAAGGGTGTGAGATGTTCGCGAGCTGAATCACGCTCTGTGGATAGGGGGGTTTTCGCTCGTGCACTTAATTCCCGCCAGCCTGTAGAAACAGGGCATAGTCCGAGGGCATTCATATCCCGACTTGCGCATTGCACTATGGGCAATTGGCGCGGTGGCACGCCCGATAGTTCATGCACTTCCTCACACTGCGCGTGCGGACGAAGGCCCTGGGCCCGCCCAGCAATTGTTTGCTCTAGGCGTCGAGTCTAGCGACGTCTCAACCTCACAATTCACAGGTGCTTGAATGCGAGCAAGGCGGTAGGTCGGCGCGAGTAGCTGTTCTACATCGCTCTGAACCCATGTTAACGTTCACGCTTCTTACAAGCATTGGGTCTGATCACCGCCGCTCATTGTAGCATGACTACGATGGAGATGCTTGCGTATAAAGTGTCAACAGCATCAATGCTACTGGTACTTTGGCAAGCGCAGAGTCGCGTTGGTCGACGCTGTTGGCATCACTTAGTAGGCCGTCTTCGTGCGAGCGTGATACGCCTGTGAGAAAGCTCGTGTTGTATCAAAATATCGATCAGCGCCTCAGTGTTGTCTACAAGAGCATAAGCAGCATGATACAGTGGTACTCGAGTCCGCTCCGAGTCCACGCAAGGCATTTGATCACTGCCAGGCTCGAGGCCACGTAGGACAAGTCTGACTTCCTGCTACAGCAAGTTCATAGGCACTGGAGTTCACATTCTCGCGTCGCTGGCAGTTGAGACACAGTTGAAGCAGTTGCCGTTTTGTAGACTCGAGATCGAAGAGGTAGACTCGAAGATCTCGAATGCTTGTCGCGGCACAAATGCCTTCTGAGCCTTGACGTGTGATGTGCGAGACCACTTCAAAGACACTGAGAGCTTCTTGTCGACGAGACACCAAAGCGGAGCTGAAGATATCATGAGTAGCATCACAGCGCATTGAGGGTGTTGCCGTTGGCACTGACTGTCGCGGTATCGAGCGACGGGCCCCTGGTGTTGCGCTCGGTCGGCTGAGGCCAGCCATATTGCAGGCAAAAGACACTGTCGCGTAATGTACGGTACAAAGTCATGGGCAATGATGAGGGAAATTGAAGCAGGCTTTCATTGCGGGTCTTGACGTTGATGATGCCACGATGCTCCAAAGTCATGCCTGGGGATTCCAGGTTCACATCCAACCCAGACCATCTAACCCCCATATCCAACCCAGGCCATCTAACCCACGCCGTCTGACCCGCCATCCAAATCCCGATATCCAACCCAGGACATCTAACCCACGACGCCTGACCCACACCATCCAACCCGTGATATCCAACCCAGGCCATCTAACCCATGACGCCTGACCCACATCATCCAACCTCGTGATGTCCAACCCAGGCCATCTAACCCACGACGCCTGACCCGCCATCCAAACCCCGATATCCAACCCAGGACATCTAACCCACGGCGCCTGACCCGCCATCCAAACCCCGATATCCAACCCATGATATCCAACCCACGATATCCAACCAAATACACCAAGTCCGGCCTGCATGAATTTCTTGCAGACACTCCGGATCTCCAGCATCAAGATGCCGGAGGCCACCATGGCCTTGACGTAGTGTGGGAGACTGCGTCAGTGTCAGTGAGGTTGAGAGCTGTTGAGTTGGAGGCCATACCTTTGATGAAGCCGATGCAAAGCTCGCTTGGCGAATGGACGATGCTCTGGTAGCGGGACACAAACTTCTTGTCGGCCACGCCAACCTCATTGCTGTACCCACCAGGGCCTAAGGTGGAGGCCGAGGAGGCCGTTGACGATGTCACTGGTGGCGATGCCGCCATAACTGTGGTGGAGTCAGCGGTAGTGATTGAGGTCGTTGGCAGTGATACTGACCTCGGTTGTCTCGACCTTTGGACGCTTCCATGACTGCCTCTTCCATAGCCCGGCGGGACGACGCGGGGCTGGTGCTTGCAGGTGAAAAGGAAGGTTGGTAGCGATTCGGGTTGATGAGCTTGCCAGCGCTGATATTCGGTGCGTAGATCGAATGTTCGTGAATGCTGGAGGTAGGGTGGAAGCACCACGGCTTTGTCCCGGGCCTCGCGTGGTAGCTGCACACGCAGATCCCAGGAGTCGAGTCCGACGCCGCCGTGACGGCTCGTTGATGTTAGCTGTGTGCTGCGATGTGAAGGAAGAAGGTGAGACTTACCGGTGTTGTTAAACAACACCGTCCGCCACGGACGAACGCCGGTTTCCCACCGCATAGCACTGAGGTTGATAGCAAGTGAGGGGAAAGGAAAAGCAGGTGAGCGAGGGGGAGGGCCGTATTTATGGCTGGCGAGGAAGGAGTGCTTTGTCAGCTTGAGGCTCGTGCTGAAGCAGGTTTCCGCGCCCGGTAAGCTCCGAAGTCACGGTGACTGTCAGTTGATCTGGCATCACGATGACATGTTCGTTGGGCCAATGAGGATCACGCCAGGTATGGGGTAGACGAGACAGTTCCTGGCCCCGCAAGCTTACAGGCAGGCACGCGTAGAAGACATCGTCATCTCAGTGCGGGGCATATGGCCATAGCACAGTACGGACAGTAGCCGCCCAAAAAATCGGCGTTGAAGCTGAGCCGACAGTGGCAAGAGACTCAAGTACTAGGTGTCATTCTACGCTGCGTCAGTGGTTGATATGGCCGTCGTGTCCCAACATAACATGTGTGTACTGCGATTTGGTGTGCCACGAGCACAGTGGCTCTGTCGCCTGGAGAAGTCCGAGCAAAAAGAGCCCACCGCGTAGTACTAGTGACCTTTAGTCCTCTAGTGCTACGCGGTGGGAATGGGGAAGACCTAGAATCGAACTTGGGGATCTCCAGATAGACTGAAGCGTGTTACCACTACACCATCGACCCTTCGCATGCTTTGATAGCAGTGTTCACATTGTTGCATACATATGCAGCTTTTGGGTAGGTTTTTGAAAATGATCAAAGTATGCGATGTTTTGCATTTGGCATAGCAGTAACTCTGCATTCCGTGAAGGATAGAGCGCATCACAAGACAAGATGCACATGAAGGTGAAGTCAGGTCTAGTCGCGACACGGCAACTTGTTAATGGTCGTAGTACTATTGTCGCAGCAAGAGCACGGTCATTGGGGTTTGAGGCTTTTACATTTGCTTGAAAGACTAGCTACATCCCCGCTCACACGACTCGAGACACCCCTTGATGCCACCAGACATTTCTATGACACTGCACCGACACCTTCCAGCTTCTTTGGACTAGGACTGGAAGTCCTTGAGCTTGCCACCAAGCTCTTCCGGCACCAGCTCAGGACGGAAGTGCACGGGACGACCATAGTCCCAAGGCAGGCTCAGCCGATGTCGCTTCACCATCGTCGCCAACATCTCCTCCTTGGTCTGGCCTGGGACGGTGAGCGCGTCCTTGGTGAGTTCGGTTGGCTCGCCCACAAAGCCCGTCTGGTGGAATTCGTGACCATCTGTGAAATGGTCCAGGTTTTCCTTGCCGGGCGCGAGCGCATTATGCAGCTCAAGAGCTTCGGGGAAGCACATCGCCAGCGCATCATTGTAAAACTTCCAGTCGCGGTCCGTCATGGGCACATTGACGGCGTACACGACTTCCGGAAGCATCTCGTCGGAAATGGCGACCTTGTGCAGCTCTTCGTGCATGTGCGCGTCCAGCCAGGCTTGCATGTCGCCATAGCCTTGCTTGTCGGGACTCGTTGCGCATGCCTTTCGGATGAGGCGAAAGGGACCGAGAAGAATGAGCCGATCCTTGGCCTAGTCGTGTCAGTGAGGGTGTCATTGTGAGTTAGGTGAAGCTACGAGGACTTACATCCTTTGGCACTTGTGGCACAGCCTTCGCTTCCACGACTGAAGCGACAGACCCATCGCCCTTGTCTGGAATGGTAGTCGGTTCATTGTCACCAAAAGCGATCCTGACGCCTCCAGCTGTAGTGACAGTGCGGTCAGACCGCGCATGGAGAGCGCGACGAGCTGTAGAGCCGTACTTGGCCTCGAATTCAGCTTCCGTGATGCTGCTGTTTGGCAGGCGGGTGTTGCCAGGAGTCTTGCCGCCGGGATCGTAAGGGCTGACGTAGCTGCCCGGCACAGCACCGTACTTGGGTCCGACCCTGTGACTCAAGGTAGAGCCAAAGGCGGAGTGGACAGGAGGCTGGACTATGACGCCACCCTCAGACGCAGGCGCTGCGACATGTGGAGGAGGAGCAGGTGGAGCCTCATCTGGGCGCAGATTGCGGGCATTGGCGAGGCGAGCACCGAAATCGACAGGTGCATAGCGATTGTACGTGCGGTTCGCGCGAGGAGTCTCTGGCGAGGAAGTTGGAGACGGCGATGCGGGCTTTGCGAGCGCGGCTTTGGGGGTTGTGGGAGAGGACATCTTGACGTGAGCTGATGATGTAAGTTGCTCAAGTTGAGACAGAGGAGGTCGTTGAGAGGTGCTGAAGGGTTGGGGAAACTGCGTTTATAACTGTGGTGGGAGCGGATATACGCGCTGAGTCAATTCGGCTCAGATGAACTGGCGGTGCAAACGCGGGTCCATTGGCCGGGAAGCTTCCAGAAGATGATGCAATCTTGCAAACGGGGAAGGAGCGCGCTTATCTCGATTTTGAGAAGCGCGTATCTCACTTATAGTGACCGGTGCATAGTAGCAAGCAGCTCAGTGAATCGGCTGATCCCGTCCACAGGGTCATTCACCCTCACCGCGCGGTCAGAGGCCATACCTTTTCAGTGCTAGCGCGAGCTGAAGCACAAAGATGTAGAAGCTCCAGCTTTGCTTCACTTTTGCTCTTTGGCAAACTCACGACGAATAGTCCCTGCCCCACGTTCTACCAACTGCTTTACAGCACCACCAGACACCATCGCATCGTCTTCAAAGGACGTAAAACCCAACATGCCGCGGAGAGACGAGGAGGAAAGAGCGGAGCCCACCGCCAAGAAGGTGCAGAAAGCACGCGTAAGTCGGCTTCGAAGTGACCATTGGTCAGTCACTGAGAGATTGCAGGAAGCAAGCCTTGCCCGGCTCGAGGGCAGAGAGCCCCTCCGGCGCCGAGCAGTCCGCTGGTTGCGGCAAAGCTTTGGATACCGTCGCTGGCTGGAGAAGCTGTCGGGCAAACTCCCTGGCCCGGCAGTGGACCAGTCAGAAGAAGTCGACCAGGTGATTGTGGAGGGGGAGGAGGGAGAGGATGAGAACGAGGACGACGACGACGACGACGAAGACGAAGACGACAGGTGGGCGGGGGTGGAGTGGGAAGGGGACTACACCTTCATCCTCGAAGAGTACGAGCGTGCATGGACGCTATGAATGAAAACCATTTTCTTGACACTTGAGGAGACCGCGCATACCACCAGCTCACGAGATGCCCACGTCTTTCCTTCGAGGCATACGCGCCGAGCTTATTCAGGCACCATCTTGCTAGCTGTCCCAACTTGATGTCCGTTCCATGCACAACCCACAGGTCATGTACGTTCCGAGCACAACCCACAGGTCATGTACGTTCCAAGCACAACCCACAGGTCATGTACGTTCCAAGCACAACCCACAGCCCATGTACGTTCCAAGCACAAAGCTGCCAACTGATGTGCGTTCCAAGCACAAAAGTCGGCCATTCATGCAGAGGCTTTCTGCCGCCTGATGATGTTAGTGAGTCCTTCAAAAGTCAGGATACTCATCGACTTACCTCCGTTGATGTACGTTCCAAGCACAAGACTGGCCATTCATGTAGAGGCTTTCCGTCGCCTACACACGTCAGTGCATTGTCAATCGAGGTGCGCTGCTCAACTTACTTCATCATCGACCGGTATCGGTCGTCCCATGTGTGGTCTCATTTGCGTGGCCGAGAGCTTCCCGGGAGGCTTCCAGACTGACTGCCTGCAAAGCTGTTCGTGTTCCAGGAGAATGCGGGGCGAACGGCTCTCGGCCGCGCCGACGCGCAAAGAAACGTATCGCTGCGGCTGTGCAAACGTTAGAAACAGTACCAGAGATTCAATGCGAGTAGACGACTTGGAGAAGCGGGCTCGACTCACCGGCACCTTCTCCGCTTGGGGACAGTTTCGTCTGGAAGTCGACACCGAAGGAGACGTTGTGCCTCAAAACGAGGCTATGGCGGCATGGAAAGCACATTGGCAAAAGCATTCTTTGTCGTGACGTGCGGACGTCGATGAGTGAGGGTGATGGTAGTAGGAAGGATGAGAAGCTGGTCGACTGCCGTTGTTATTTGAAGGCTCGACGCTAAGCTCGTTTTGTGATTGGTACAAACAACGTCTACGTCAGACGGCAGTAGCTGATTCGCGACTTCACTGTCGAAAGACTGATCGGCGATCGAGATGATTGTCTAGGCATCGTTGACTGTCAGCGTTCACGGTTTTAAGATACCATTTGCACCGTGCATTGTCAAGTCATTAAGAATGCGCTATTAATGGCAGAAACGGTCATGCTTATGATGTGCAGAAACGCCATATCTGTCCAAGTGAAATACCGGATACGAGATGTCAGAAGCTGTCATCCACCTACTATGGGACCTGACGGGGATGTGCAATTGGTGTTCGGCGAGTGCGATTGCTTCGCATTCAGTGCTGACGTCGTCGCATCATTCAGAGCAGCTCGTTAAGTCCGTTCATTCCCCCAAAAAGGCACATCACACAGGCAGCTTGATTGCAGTGACTGCAATGATATTGCAACCAGAAACTGATTGAATCGAATATCTAAAATGACATGTATCCCACTGTACCGGTGTAAACACTTCTCTCTGGTAATGAACCGGCCAAACTTAACAGGCTGTCTCTTTCATGATGCAATCGGACCACACCTGAGTCCTATGCACCTACTCATTTCATCATGTTTGCTTTCTACAAGCCTCGCATCCTCGCTCTCCACCTTCTCGATGCCTCCCTACGCGGTGGCCGCAAACTCGATGTTCAGCTAAGCTTTCGCACGCTTCAAGGGCTCTGTTCCCTTAGCTTCCTCATCATCACGACGCTTCCTCTTTCCTTGGGCGCTGGCCGGGGACGGATGCAAAGCCTGTTCTATCCTCTGAGACGGAACTTGTGAAAGTGACGGCGGCGATATCATCTGCGTTGGGCTCGGTGTTACCCCAACACCCTGGCCCACGGTGCCAGAATCTTGGTTGCTTTCCATGCGATTGATCTCTTCCGGCAGTGCCCGCAGCCTCTCTATTGTAACATTCCCGTCGTCCGCCAAGTCATCCCAGGACGCCTGTGTATCGTCGACATAAGTCGGGGCGTGTGCGAGTGGCTGCTGTTGGACTGTCCGGAGTTTCGCATTCTGATTGTCGATCAGTCGCTCGAGGAACATATTGTACACTGCTTGGAATGTGCGCTGCCACTTCCGCTGCTGCTCTCCTTGCGCCCATGGCGCATGCATCAGCGGATCGTCACGGCGCAGAGAGGCTTCCTGCTGTTGCGCTCGAGTCACTGCTGATCGAGCGGCTTGGAAAGCGTGAGCTCGGAGACGTTGGAGCTCTGGCGTTGATGCTGGAGTCTGTGCCGGTTCCGACGTATGCCCATGAGCCTTTGGTGGTTCCTCGTACACACCACTTGGATGGTTTGTATATGAAACTTGTGCGTCTCCCTGTATTTGCAGATGCTGTTGCTGGGGATATTCGGACTCTTGGTATGATCCATATTGCGGCGTGCCGTGGGAGGCTTGCGCACTTCCATCGAATTCTGTTCCATCGATACGCCTGGCATATGGTGTCGGACTCAGCCACCCCGCAGAGACCTCTTGCTCACCCTGGTAGTCGTACCCGTCATGCTGCAGGTCTGGCTCGAGAGTGCGGCCCGGATCTGCGATCACGACCTGCTCTGTTGCAACATAGCCTGGTGCATGCCCGTATTTATCGACAGAATTCATGTCGCTGGCTCCGGGCAAAGTAGATTTGGGTAGATTGGCTTTCATGTGACGCTCTTGCTCATGCCGCAAGTTGTTGGCGTCAGGTGCGATGTCTTGCTCGTGTGGAGATTCAGTATCATTCTCGCCCGGTGCAGGCTGAACGATCTCCGTAGTAGTTACCGCACTCTGCTGCGACGTTGCCTCCGTCTCGCTCTCAACTAATCCTAGTGCTATCTCTTGGTAGAGCTGATCTTCCTCTATTTGAGAGAGCTGGGCTGTACCCGGTGCATTTGAAGCATCCACTGTCGGCCCTTGAGCTAGAGAATCCTCCTCCAATTCCTCAATGTATGAAGGATCCTTGGACAGCTCGAATCGGCGGACCCTCTGGATAAACTTTTGAATGTCCTCGATAGCCTCATTGATCGTCTCCTTGTCAGTCTCCATTGTGTTCCTATTCTGTCTCCTAAATGCCTTCTCTGCGTCTTCAATCTCATCAAGGTACGGTTGGCGATGCTCGTACAATTTCCCGGGCCTCGCCAATCCTTGTATCTTCCCAGTGTTGGCCGTCGTATCGCTGAGTATCTTCTGCCACTCAGCGTCAATATCGATCGGTTTCATGTAGAAGGTTTGCGGGTCTGCATTCATCCAGGCTTCGGTCGAACCATGAGCAAGCTCAATGGTCAGACGATGGCCGAACTTCTTCTTGTCGGTCATCTCCAACACCGTATCCATGAATGACTTGAAGTACCCGGTGACACCCCAGCGGATGTATGGTACTTCGATCTCAACGGTGACGTGAGACTGCTTGAGGCGCATCCGAAAGAACTGTTGCCACATCGACTTCAATCGCGCGGCCATCGCGTCCGCATGCCCGACGAAACCATTAGGTGGGCCCATCTTCAAAACAAAGTGTCGGGGTCGGCGACCATCATTATAGCCTGCCTCGTCCCAGTCTGGCTGCCCGCGCTTGCCTGAGTTCGGTCGGGTGTAGATCCAATGGTGTGCCTTGTCGAATGCCTTTAGAAAAGTCGGCTTATCCTCCGCTTTACCGTCGTAATGCTTATATTGGTGCTGTTGTGGGACGAGCTCAGAGCTGAAGACCATACGGCGCTCGCAGCCTTTTCGGAAGTATGGGTCGTCCTCTGGGATTGGTACATCAAAGTCGAACTTGCAATGCGTTGCCAATGGAGCTGCCTCTGGCGTGCCCTCAGTGTAGCCTTTCTCCTTGAGTTCCAACTTCTTTTGCTCCTCGTCTCGAAGAAAAGCATCGCGCTGCGCTTCCGTCATGTCGTTCAACTTTTTCTGTCGCTTGCCTGCCCGTGTTAATTTCGGCGCTGTGCTTTTCTTGCTTTTCCTGCCTTTCTTTCCGATCTTGTGCTTAGGTTTGGTCGGAGTTCGACGAGTTTTGTTCGCACGACTTTCGACCTCTTTGGCGACAGCGGATGCTTGGCTGCTTGTATCGCTGCTTGTATCGCTGTCGTCCGCAGTCGAGCAGGCCCCGGTACCTCCAGCGAATTCGCTAACACCTGCGATATCCTCCACCTGAAGAGCGCATGTTCTTTTGGCCTTGTCGTTGCCTCCTGGTTGATCCGGAATTGGCCGAGCATCCTTAGGGATGGCCGAGTTGATTGGGACGTCTTCAAATCCTTCGTCGCTGCTATCGTCGTCCTCGTCTACCTCCTGCTCTGCTTCAAGTTGTTCTCTTGCACGTTCTGCCTCCGCTAATCTATCGAAATAGGCTATCGCTTCGGCATTGGTCAGAGTGGGAGTTCGAGGCAAAAGATTATCTAGAAAGTGTCAGCAAACATGCGGTATTCTAACAAGATCTAGGAGTTTCGTGGACCTTGCGGCGCGTTCTCCCTCCCTCGTTTGATCTGGCGCTTCTCATCATGGTTGTCGTCCCAATCTGCGCTGCGCTTCGTAGAAGGCATGGTCTTCCTCTAGGTATAGCTCGCCCAACAAGTCTAAGATCGCGATGGAGTAACGGTAGGCTTTTCCGAAGCAATTTGACGCGTGAAGTCGTAGAACCTGTGGATGCAGTTGGCTGAATACTGCTGTAGTTGAGTTCAGCCGTGGTGCGATGTGTGAGGGCAATTGGAGGCGCTAGGGATTAGAGGGCATTTATATTATGTGGGGCACTGACATTGCGGACAGTAGAAGTGACGACACAGGCAAGCAGCTGTTCTCGGGGTTTGTTTTGAAGTAGCAGACTGCTGCTGTCGCGGCGAATCTATGCGGCGAATTACATTCACTCGTTGCACTAGGAAGTTCTATCTGTAACACTTGGCTTTTGGGAATTACTCTCGACACTGTAGGTCAGAGAATATTCCTGTTCTTATTCTGCTTGAGTATCTAGCTACTCGAAGAGAAATTATACCCCTTATTTATCTAACCTACTTGCTAATGCTATCTACACTGCGTAGCCCGGCATATAAAGAAGAGTAGTTTAATACAGGCTAGTAGCAGAGAGTAGTCTAATAGACACAACTCAAGTATCTTATATAGTAGTTCAAGCCATGTAGACGTTGAATTAGTTAGTATATCTCTTGTTATCGAGGAATGCATTGCAAATTAACTTGCAAAGAGCATCAGAGAATGTTATTTCTAAGTATGTTCTGTTTTCTTCTCCTTACTCAATCAAACTACTAGATTAGATTGACGTAAAGAGACTATAGGAAGGCCACGACCTGATGTTGAGCCTTGTACTAACCATAGCTAGTACGATGCTACTGCACGATCCGAGCTATAGAAGAGCCAAAGCATAATGCGAGCGGGCTCTAAAGGGCAGACATGCCCGACAGATTTAGGTAAGGTGAGATTGCGTGCTCGCATACTAGAAGAACGGTCGTTTGGTGAGTGGGCGCTGGAAGCTCGAAGAAGGATCTAGTCCAAATCGGGGCATGGCTTGGCTATATCATCTTCACCTTCTCGCCTTGCTCACGATTTTCTCTTCAGCACACCACACAAGTCACTCTGGTCTTTTGCTCCACGCGCACAAAACCCTCTCCAAAGCCCACTCTTCTCAACTACACCAATCAACCAGCAACCGCCTCCCTCGACAACACCATGTCGAACAACGACTCTTTGATCCTCAGGATCTTTGCGCCATTTGCGCTCGGCGTGCCCTCCCGCCGCCACTTCGTCGTCCTCCGCCGCGCGAAAGCGCATTACCAAGATGTCGTCCAGCTTGGAAAGGACGTCGTTGCGCGCCAGGGCCCAGACTTCGTCTTGACAGACAGCGAGAAGGGCCTAATCTCCGACAAACTCTTCCTCATCGAGCAGGCCATCGACGAGTTGGACAAGCTGACCGCAGCACGCAAGGCCGAGATTGCGACTGGGCTGCAGTCGCTCAAGGACGATTTCGAATTTGTCCAGAGCATCCTGCGCGGCTAAGCGCTGCGGCATCGTGGAATATGCGACTCGAGAGCAGGCACAGAACACCGTGGCAACGCTCAGCAACCATGGTTTCGGTGGGGTTTTGGCGTTTGGTGATTTGGCGGGGGTTTTCTTTTTGGCGTCTGGCTTTCCTTTGGTCTGGGGGATTTGATACCATGCGGGGGAGAGTTTCCGGTCTTCCTCGTTCTGCAGCCGCCTCAGCCTCTCTCTCAGCATACATTCTGCACTAGACTTGTTCTTGGAGGCAATGAAACTGCGTTCTGTCTTCCTACTACACATTACTGCGCCTTCTCCTACCGCGACACTGCAAGAAGTCCTATGCAGTAAGTTGAGCATTGCAAAGCCATCGTACCGGTAAGAGACTTATACAGGCTGTCACCTAACCTATGCCATTGAGATTTCTTTCGGGAGGATCGGTGTTGCTAGCTTTGCCGATACCGATCCAAAGTTTTTTATCTTCGACCAGATTATGTAAATTCCAAAGCCCAAGCTCACACGAATGCGGTGCTATCCCTGACGGCATGTCAGACGCAATGCTAGTGCTAAAGTCGAGATACTTGGATTCTGAAAAACCAAGAGCCAGAGATGTTGAAAGAACGTGCCTTAATCAAAAGTTTGAGACAAGATGCCGGACATCAAACTGGGCGGCTGATCGTGAGACAACCAAGGTTAACAGTCTCAAACTCTGCAGTGTGCCGGCTCTGGTTTCTCAGGCACACCGTGAGTGAATACATTCTGTAGATCCCTGCTTAGTCTGTCCGGCGTCGTCAGTGCCAAGAAACATAGTCGAAAACCACTACTTGCCCCACCTCCTCACCTCTACGATATACCTGACTACAACAGCCAACAACTTGTGACCCAAAGACAACTTTTCTAGGCATCTCGTCCAGCAACTCAATCGCGATGAATCAAGATCCAGTCAACCAGATCATCGGTATGATCCAAGCGCTCGACAACAAGATGGATGCGCTCAAAACCGAGTTTGGCCAACGCTTCGACAATCTGGAGCGGCGCATCACCAACGTTGAGGCCGCGGTCGTTCGTCTTGCTGGTCCTGCTGCTCTGCCCGGCTACTCGAGGGCTCCCATGTTGGCGGTCGCCAGTACTGGCACGGGCACCGACCCTTTTGCTCGGCACCACGATGGTTTCGTGCCGCATGGTGGACCCATGCAGTTCGCGCATCAACCACGCACTGCCCCTTCCACAGGGGGCTTTTCCCGCTTGTCGCATGCGGATCCGTTGACTGCGGCTCCTCCGGCGGCAGATGTTGGCAGCAAAGAGAATGCCAGCTTCTTGCCGTTCGCCATCGAGCACATCGCTAAGAGGGCTCAGCAAAAGATGCCTCACGACCAGCGTGCCTGGTAGGCTGCCACAATCTAGCTCTTTGAACTATACTAAACCTTCAAAGCAGGACCTGCGGCTCGCCCACCTTCTCGCTCGACTGCTTCCGGAGCGACCACTTCCGATGGTGCCGTGAGCATCAGCGCCCGATCCTCTTGCCATATCACAACTGTGGCCGGGACTACCAGGGATGCATACAAGTGAAGTGGGGTGAGTTTTTCAATCAAGTGCAAGGAGAAAACGTTGGCTAACGCAGATATAGAGGAGCACCCGCATTGGCAGGTGATCGTGAACATGTCCTACTTCGCTGGCCTTGGTAACAAGGGAGTCGATAACCTGGGCGAGAAGTTGTTTCCGATTGACCGCTACCCTCACAGGTACGATAGCCAGGGACGATACATTGGCGGCTTTGTAGGCATGCCGGAACATCAAGGGTAGAAGCGGGCTTGGGAATGGGCGATGGATGGGATCTTAGAGCATACGTGGACCCATAAGGGAGAGAGATAGAGAATTGACACTCCCTGGAAGCTGCGCGAAGATGCAGTGCTGAAGTTTCGTGATCTTTAAAGATGCGCAAGGTGTGGTGAAGTTTTCGAACACGCGCGACGTTCGCAGTAGCTGTGGTCCGAGCGTCTGCGACCGATGTGCGAGGTCTCCGCGCGAGGTAACAACGACGTGGACTTCCCAGCCCACACTAGGACCATCGCAACCTTTGAAATCCTTTTATACATTTGTTTTGAGCTATATTACTGTACACCTCAGCGCCACTAGACACTAGGTGTGATTAGAACCAGATGCATGCTTTACGACACGATGCAACAGCCCCTACACCGGCGGACTCATTATTACGGGATGCGCGGCTCCCGGAGCCGTGCCCAGCATACATTTCGAGCGTTGTAGTAGTGCGGAAGAGCGCAGTGCGCGAAATAGATTGCGTTGCAGATTGATGATTTTAGCCGCTTCCAGAAGGACACCTTGACAATGCCTGCAGCACCACACTCACGAGACTACGTATTCTGAGGGTCGAGCATCCACAATATCTGTACCAGTTACCAGTCTTAACCGCCGAGTCATCCCTACGAAACCGACATAATTGCCCACGATGGAGCGTCCGCAAAGCGTAAGTGACGCACACGAGGAGCACCCAGACGGTGCGAAAGAGCTATACGAAAGGGCACAGAGCCGCAAAGGCGAAGTGGTTGAACAGGAGATCTCGAGGGAGTCGCTACTTCAGGAGCACAGTCGACATCTGAAGTTTCAGACGGAAGGCCACTTGCAGCCACGGAACTTTATCTTACCCATGCCGTATCGCCCTTCAAAGATATCTCTATTTCATGCGAACTGGACTCATATCAAAAAGCTTCGCATCGCGTCCCGGGAAATAGACGAAGCGATCGTACTTCGCACGTTGACAGAACCGGTTGTACACTCCTCCAGTGTCACCATTGTTGAGGACGAGCACGGCGATGTCGCGCGCCTGACAGTCTGCAACCTTGAAGACTCCATGAATGACCCTGTATTGCCAAAAGGGTCAGTCCTGGCCATCAAGCAACCGTGTTGGGGCATCGCGCCAAACGGTGGCTACTATATTCGCGTCGACCATCCATCCGACCTTGTAGTTTTAGTGACGACGGATAAAAAGGTTCCGGTTTCCTGGCGGGAACGAGACCAGGCTAAAGCCTCGAAGTCAGCTGTGGACTGGAAGAAGGAGGGCGACATGATGTTTCTGAAGAAGAAATTCCGAAAAGCATTGGATTGGTGCGTGGTTAACATTGTGGCTCCATGGGATGTGACTGATTCGACGACAGCTACGAGCATGGCCGCAGTCTCTTCGCTCCTGAGGCCGACTTTGCAGCACGAATTGACATGTATCGCAAGTGCTGCGGCGTCAACCTTGTACTTCTTCGATTCGATGATGCGTCAGAAAATCTCGCACAAGCGATAGCTATCCACGCAACGTCTGATTCGGCCCTGCAAAGTTCAGACATTGCCGACACCAACGCCATCAAAGCCTGGCTTCATGACAAGAGTACAGAAGATCCCTTGGGTATTGCTTCTAGACTGCCGCGGCCACTGCGCGACCTTGCGAGCCGCCTCAAGTTTGATCTTGGTGTCTACCAAGACAGCGCCAGCTACGACCTGCCCAAGCTCTCTTCTTTTGTCGGTCCTCTGAATCTTCACATCGATGCCGCCAGCTATATCAACGACACCGAGATCAAGCAGACAACCTATCACGGTCGTGGGCTGTTTGCCAAACGTGATTTCTTTGTCGGAGAACTCATCACGGCGGAGAAGGCGTTCGCAATGCCGGGATATCTCATGAATGACAGGGGAAGCGAGTGCTCATTGTACAGCTTGGGAGACGGGACAGCAGCTGACAGGGCTGGTGCTATGTTGTTTAAGGAGCTGGTGCAGAAGCTAACGGCTAACCCGAGTCTGCGGCGCAGTTTCTTTGATCTGGACGATGGAGGTTACTGGGCCGAACATGGCTGGGATGTTGCCCAGGAGGATGACATTCCAGTTGACGTGTAAGCACTATACATGTCGTAGAGGGCGTCGTAACGGCTAACATAGTCAAGCTTTCGAGTCGAGCACATTCGTCGTCGCAATTGTTTCGCGGCGCCTATTCGATCTGTCGACGTCCTCACTAGGCCTACCCCTGTTCGCAACGGCTTCTGGATACACACATCGTACACCAATCATTCTTGCTTACCAAATAGTGTCCGTACATTCCTCGGCGATATGCTGCTTGTCCGCGCGACGCGCGACATTGCTGTCGGCGAAGAAATCACATCTCAGTATATCGCTCCGGAGCTTACCCTTAGAGATCGGCAGCAGAAGTACAGAAGTACTTGGGGCTTTGAATGCGATTGCCAGTTGTGTAGAATGGACGGCGATATTGGTTCACGGATAGAGCAGGAAAGGATGTCAGTGTTCGAAGAGCTGAAGGGCACCGCACAAAAGCTGGGAGAGAAGCCGACCGTGACTGCACTCAAGAAATTTGCGAAACGACTGAGGGAGTTGGAGGCGCTCTACAGCGATGAGGTCTACAGCAGTCTCCCAAAGCTGTGCCTTGTGCATCCAACGCTATTTCTGACAGAAGCTTGGAGGGGCGTCAAGAACTCAGACAAGGTCATAGACAGTGCAACAAAGCTACTGAGATTCTTTGGCATCGAGGTGCAGGCCGAGGGCAGTGAGTTCAAGGTCACAAGGAACTCGGGACTCGTGAACGTGGAATGTGTACGCGCTCTGAAATATCTTGCTGAGAGCTACACAGCCAAAGGGCAGCTGGAGCTAGCAAGCTCAATCATGCGCACAGCAAAGGTATGGTTTAGAATCATCACAGGTACAGATGTAGGTAGCGATGAGTTTCTCGGGATGTAGTGAAGGCGCGTTGGCCGCCTTGCAGGTGTTGAATTCAATTTGCTTTTGTCTACCAAGGTGTTCTCGTGCCAGCTGTTTACTCGTGAAGAAGTTCCCTTGCAAATTGTACAAAGATGGCCACAGCCAATGCCACAAGCAGCAGCCACTCCTCTAGGTGGCCTCTGTGATCATTCGGAGCTCTCACCATCTGCAGCTCCAGCATCGTTATTGGTGTTGTGATGGGGCGCGGAGCAACGCGGTGCTGTAGTGTAGTTTGTCTTTGGATGCAATGAGCACTATAGCATAGTTAGAAATGAGTCTCGAGCCCTGAAAGGAACAAAGTACCTTGTATCGTAGTGGTGCTCGCTGAAGACAAAATCTTGAGACCAAGTTGGACTTGGGCTTCATCAGTGCTTGGGCGTGGCTAAAAGCGGTTAGTGCTCCTGCCGCAGCAACGCGTCGAGCAAACGGGACAACTTCTTGAAAACTTTTCTCCCTCACACTTTCAAAACAACATCACCTTCGACTATCTCCCACCCTCATTCTACTTTTCAGCGCGCAGGTCTGCACAATTCATTGCATAAGTGCCTACCTCTAGGATGTCTTCTCCATCTTCATCACTGACTAGAAACAGGCGCTTTCTGTAACCTGCGATGCCATACGACAGTTA
>TARA_R110002003_G_scaffold68_5_pt1 | contig 28500 bp, 28 predicted proteins | sample TARA_R110002003 | Tara Oceans TARA_R110002003 (sample SAMEA4396441) | marine metagenome | biome: Westerlies Biome; feature: [SRF] surface water layer (ENVO:00010504); material: water (ENVO:00002006), including particulate matter (ENVO:01000060) such as... | depth 5 m | reverse complement strand
ATCCTCGCATTGACCTAGGTCGAACTGTATAGTATTGTCGTACGTTATTCGTGTGAGTGTGTCCAGTGCTAGCCTTGTCTCCGCATGCAGTCCCGATCGAAGACTCATCGTCAATGCGCGTACGTCGATGGCACCCATTTCTGGCAAAAGCGGAAGGTTTGGTTTGTACGTCACAATTGTTTCGATCATGGTCTTGAAGTTGTCCGAATCGAAGTCGAGTCCACCAAAGGTGTCTTGCGTTCGGTATGCTGGCTGGTAGACACGCGCGCCATCCTCGTTCTCAATCACTGGCTTCCTCTTCTCAGCTTCTTCGACTGAGGCCAGAGCTGTCTCCGATGAGACGGCCGGCTCCCCTGGTTTCGATGGCGAAGCTAGCGCTTGGCTAGGCTCCCGTACTTGTGTGGGTGTTCCCTCCAATGGCCGGCTCATACTTTTCCGAGCGCTACCTTCGGGTTGTGGTGTACTGTGTCCGTTCACACTTGGGAGCGTCGCGTTGCTCTGGAGTGGGGTCGATTGCTGTGGTTGCGCAGAAGGATCAAACTGCTGCGGTTGGGGAGTTTGTTGCATCGGTGTTGCCGATTGTCGCTGCTGTTGCTGTTGCTTCATGGCTTCCTGAGATCTTTGCAATTGCTGCAGGTATTCTTGCTGCGCAGATACATTATTCTGGCCACCGGGCATAGCAGGTCTGGTAGGCGACATCTGCTGCCCCATGGCCCCCATTTGCCCCTGCTGACCAGCTTTCAGAGCTTGTTGTCTCTGGAAGAAGGCGTTCTCATAAATACTTAAATTGTGTTCGTAGATCTGCTGGAGCTCTTGGGGAGCCGCGGGAAACTGCTGTGGTGGTATGTTCATCATTTGCGCAACCCTTGGCCACGCCTGCGACTGTGTGACAAATCGATGGCCTTTAAAGCGCAACACGACCGAATAAAGGTTTTGCAGATTGATAGGCCGACCAGCGACATGTGGCTGTGGGTTGAAGGGTCGCCGATGCTGAGCCATCAGCGCGCCAACGTTTTTAATGAACTGCTGGAACTGATATTGGGGATTCTGTTGCTGCCCCTGGGCTTGCATCATCCCAGGCTGCATGCCCGGCTGCTGCATCGCGCCAGGCATTCCGCCGGGCATCCCTCCTGGCATCGCGCCAGGCATTTGTCCAGGCATTGCGCCAGGCATCTGTCCACCTTGATGCCGTTGCTGGGCTGCTATGTTGCTTGCGGCGAGGTTCCCGAGCTGTGACTGCTGTTGCGCTTGAGCCTGCAGGCGCATGGCGTACTGTCTCTGCGCCTCTTGCTGTCGACTTTGGAGGTTTTGCGACAACTGCACCTGCTGGACGGGAAACTGCCCGCTCGCGTTCTGATTGAATCCCTGGCTCATGGGCGAGTTCTGGAAGCCCATCGGGGACATTTGCGGCGCGTGGGGATTCTGCGCCGGCGAGGCCGTGTTCATTCTCTGGGCGCCCAATTGAGCGCCCGCAAAATTCTGAGTCTGCATTGTCGGGGAAGGCGTGTGAGTGAAGGGCTGCTGTTGCTGGAAGCCAAACTGCGGTTGTTGCGACGGAGTCTGCGAGCGCGAGAGGGAGAGGGTAGCGCCGGTCGAGTCTCGTTTCTGGGGTATCGACGACATGGGGTAGGAGCGCGTGCCGTTCATCTGGGGGTTCGCGATTGCGCTCGGATCAATGAAGCTCGAGGGATCGTACATGCCGTTCTGGGGGCTTTGGAAGTCCATGATGCGCGGCTACCGGGAGCGTCCCTGGCGGTGGTCGAGGGAAAGAGTGAGCGCGACGGGTGAGTAGTGAGTAGAGGAAGGCGCGAGGACCGCACGTGACTGCATTCAATCCACCTAGAGGGCGACTTGTCAGCGGGCATGTTGATGTTTGGATGAACGCGACTGGGTCGCAGCGTCGGGACGAGGGCGCCGTAGGGGCGGGCCACGGGTGAGGGCAAACATGGAGAAATACACACCACGCGACTGCTGACTGACGCTAAAGCGAGCTTCTCATCAGGGCAGGACGGAGAATAGTCGGCTTGGATGCGGTCGATTGCGCACGTATACCGACGCGATGCGTCGTTCACTGTAGGCGGCAAGCAGATTTGGCGGCTTCCGCCTTAGGTAAGCTCATTTAGCGTATCACGTTACTGGCCCGGCGCTCTCGAGCGATTCGACACAGCAGAGCGCCCTCGAGCGCAGCAGTCAACAATCGCAGGGCAAAAAAAGTTCGGCAGCAAGTCTCATCGCATAAAGACGAAAACACGCGTCTGCGCGTCGACAAGCACTGAGTGGCTGCGTTGCCGGGCACTCAAGCCCTACCACAATGAGCTAACTTATTTTGAATACTCCGCACGCGCGGGTCATTTGGCCGCAGTGACACGGAAACACATGTCTCTCTCCACTTATTACATCACTCAGATTCCTGCACACATGGCGCGCTGTTATCTTGCGCTGGCCGCAGAGTGGGCGACTATGAGAAGCTAGACCGCTTGACCCCGGGCCAGCCCAAGCACCTGGAGTCTGTCCACCCAAACGCCGTTTCGTGTCGATGATACACTTCTTGAAGGTCTCGTAGGTGCTCGATAGCTTCCTGACGGTGTCATATAGGCCGCGTATATTCTCTTCGTTCATGATTGTGTCGGCGTAGACGAACAAAAGAGATTGCTGACGAGATGCCGTTGGCCGTACGGACGCCGAGAGTGCGGCACTTCCAACTCAAGAACATTGATCTCTGCATCGAAGGTTCTGCTTTTCCCCTTGTGAATGCCTGAGACAAAGGACGATTGCGATATCAGGCTCTCTGTGATACAGATCGACTGTTTCGTTGTTTCTTTTTTGGGGAAACACGACCGGGATCTTCCTGCGGGCACCAGTCCGGTAACCACAGTATTCATGTCCAATGTTGCGAGCAGGACATCTGCAGCTTTTCCTCTAAGATCAAGCTTGGACATCCTCAGCGTGTTTTATTAATTTGATTCTGAGAGTACAAAAGCTGCTTACGATAGATAGGCTCTACTTTGCGTTTGATGGTTAGCCTCAAATCAGGTATGTATGGCAAAGCCCGAATTGTGACCTGGTGCCGGAGAGGTGCCGCGCTACTACCAATGCCGCCGCCGTTGAGGGATCTCCACAAAACCCGGGAAGAAACCTAATATCAAGGTTCAAAGTATTGATGACCTTCTGTGGAGTAACTACGAAAATCCTCTAAAGTCCCATCAAGCAGGATTTGCCCCCAAACGTTGTAATAAACTGTGATGTAAAGGTCGTAGTTGCCGGCACCGACATCGCTGTCGTCGCTCTATCATTCTCGAATGGAGGGCGCATGTTCCAACAGGACTCGCACGATGCAACTATCAACCCTCGGTATTGGTATGGCGACGCCCTAAGGTACTAGGGGATCAAAAATGTCCTCTTCGTTGTAGTACAAGCATGCACAGTGGCGCTGGTTGATCGCATTGACAGACGCTGGCCGCTGATCGTTGGCAACATTGTCAACGGCAATCTGCTGGATCGCCGTGGTGATTGCCACGGCCTAGGATGTGCTTTATCACTTCCAGGTGGTCACTGTGCCAGACGGTCGGGCGCACATCTTAGATAGCGGACATCGCCGGATCGAAAGTTAATAAGGTACACAGTATGAGCCTCGAGTAATCAGACAGGCGACGAGATCAACAGTAGTCCATAGCATCGTGATGAGGTTACTTGACGCTGTCAAGTAAGATGTGTCGCTGCACACTCGCCTCAAGTAAGCCTTAGGACCGGGTGGAAAGTATAGAGAGATGAAAACGTCACGACGCGCCGTGATGCTACCTGTCACGCCTGTGCAGCCAGAATGGATCACGTGACATGGGAGCTTAGCGCTCCAGAGCCCGATGGGGCTTTCCACGAGCTGCATCAACACCGCGACAACCACCACCTCAGGACCTCCTCTGGCAGCTGCTTCTACCCCCCAGCCGCTCTCACTCCCGCCCAAGATCGCAATATCGCCCACAACTAGAAGTCCTCTCGCACACTCACAACATGGCTGACGCCGCCGTCGAGAATCCGTCCAATACCGTCCCGCCGCACAAGAAGCAGCTCCCGTCATCGATACCGAACTTCGACACCCTGGAGGGCTTCTCCACAGATGGCAGTGATGACTATTCTACCTTCAAGAAGCTGCAACGGCAGCTAGAGTATGCTGTGTCCGCTCTTCTGGCGAGCAACAAGTGGCTAACTTGCGCAGATACATCCACCTTCAAGAGGAGTACATCAAAGATGAGCAGCGGAGTCTGAAGCGCGAGCTAGTGAGGGCGCAAGAGGAGATCAAGCGCATCCAGAGTGTACCGCTGGTGATAGGGCAGTTCATGGAGGCGATCGACCAGAAGTGAGCCCACCAACATGACTACGTAGTCACAGGCTAACAAGCACAGTACGGGCATTGTACAGTCATCAACCGGCTCTAATTATGTCGTCCGCATCCTTTCGACCCTCGACCGCGAACTCCTCAAACCTTCGTCATCTGTCGCTCTCCACCGCCACTCAAATGCGCTCGTTGATATCCTGCCACCCGAGGCTGACTCGTCTATTGCCATGCTTGGTCAAGATGAGAAGCCCGACGTCACATACGCCGATGTAGGAGGTCTGGACATGCAGAAGCAGGAGATCCGGGAAGCTGTCGAGCTGCCCCTGACACATTTCGACCTGTATAAGCAGATTGGTATCGACCCCCCGCGTGGTGTATTGCTATACGGGCCGCCAGGCACAGGGAAGACGATGTTGGTCAAGGCCGTGGCGAACAGCACAACCGCGTCGTTCATCCGAGTAGTGGGCTCCGAGTTCGTACAAAAGTACCTGGGCGAAGGACCACGCATGGTCCGAGACGTGTTCAGAATGGCGCGCGAGAACTCTCCATGCATCATCTTCATCGACGAGATCGATGCCATCGCTACAAAACGTTTCGACGCACAGACAGGTGCGGATCGAGAAGTTCAGCGTATCCTGCTCGAGCTCCTCAACCAAATGGACGGATTCGATCAGACTTCAAACGTCAAGGTCATCATGGCCACCAACCGTGCCGATACCCTCGATCCCGCGCTCCTCCGACCTGGTCGTCTAGACAGGAAGATCGAGTTCCCTTCCCTGCGAGATCGCCGCGAGCGCCGCCTCATCTTCTCAACTATCGCTAGCAAGATGAGCTTGTCCCCCGAGGTGGATCTGGACAGCTTGATTGTGCGGAACGACCCCTTGTCTGGTGCTATCATTGCGGCGATTATGCAAGAGGCGGGTCTGAGAGCGGTGAGGAAGAATAGGTACAACATTATCCAGGCCGATCTGGAAGAGGCATACACGAGCCAAGTCAAGGGTACGACTGAGGCGGACAAGTTCGACTTCTACAAGTGAGCAGCTCGTTGGTTGGTGGGCAGATGGCGAAAGGAGAAGTGGCATTGTACACTATTATAGACTTGGACACTCGGCCTGGATCGTGGTACGAGGCTAATAGCGTCCCGACTTGTGTAATGCATGAATGAACCTGAAACTCCATGTCCTTGCGCTGCGATCTGTTCTTGAATACAACCGCGATAACAACGCCCCCTGTCCCATCACCTTGATAACGACCAACTGTTGCGATTCAGCCACGCAGACTCATGCACGATTGTATAAAAACACGCGCTGCACACCCTCTCTCAACCAACATTCGCCGAACGTCACCCAATGTCCGCAAGTCAGACCCGGTCAGGTTAAGTTAAACGATATATAAATTCTTCCTATCTAACCCTTCCTTCCCTCCCTACCCAAGCCGGCGCCAACATCACTCTCACTCTCAACCCCCCAGCCCAGCCCAGCCCAGCGCATCAAATCCCCACGCGCAAGACCAATTAAGCTATCCTACAAGAATCCCCTCGTGCACACGCACTCTCTGCCGCAAGAAAAAAGAAGCAATAGAAATAAAAGGAAGTGATAATTCCAGGGCCGAGCGGTCGGTCGTGGCCGTGGCCGTGGCATAATGCGCTACATATGATAATCCGTCGAGATGGGAACAACAAAGGAGGAAAGTAAAAAAAACAAGTGGAACAAGCCTGTCCGTCCCACGCCCGTGTATGTGTAGTAGTGGGTGGGGAGAGAAGCTCATGGTATCATGCATGCGCGACGCAGGAGTGATGGATGGGGACAAAGGAAAATGGGAAACCAGCGCGGGTTATGCAAACGCGGGTTTACGGGGTCAAGTTGGAGGAGGGACCCTGGAGGCGTCGTGGAGGGATGTGGGTAATGTATTTTGTGAGAAAGATGACGGCCTGGAAGGTCGAGTTAGATCTAGCTGACGCGAATCGTCGTTTCCAGTGGAGTTCGTGGGAGTTCTTTGTCCCGCGGTGGACTTCGCCCTCTTCTCTCTTTGGGTGGTGTGGGTGGTCCCGAGTGTCGATGCGTGAAGACATCGTCTTTCGGAGGTGTAGGTGGTCGTCCTTCGCTGGGAGCGGTACCTGAGTCCTTCGGTGGCGTTGGTGGTGGCCTGCCGTGCGACTCGTCTCTGGGCCGTGATCTCGACCGTGTGGGGAGTCCCAAAAGTGTTTCCTTCAATGGCGGTGCAGGCGCAGATGAATGTCCATTCCCTTCCGAAGCGCTGCGGTTGCTCTGTCCACCCACACTGGAGGACTCACCGGCCTCTTCCACGACAGGCAGTGTAGTTCCAAGCTCCCCTCGTTCTGCAGAAGGACTGCGAACTGCCCTCATGTCACGGGTCGGAACGTCGTCCTCGCTACGACCTCGTTGTCTCGAGCGCTCCGCCTGCCTTTCGGCTCTTTCGAGGACTTTATCGGTTGAGTGTTGTTCTGATGCATTGAGATTGATACCAGATATGATTGGGTCAACCTCGACGTTCGCGGCTTCGTGACGCTTTTCTCGCTCGGCAGCTTCTTTGGTCTTGGTGATGCCACTGATGAACTTCACAAAACGATCACCATACCGTTCAGGAGGAATGGCAGATATTTGGGATTCGTTGTTAGCGAGGCCTTTGATGAAGTGTTCCATGCGCTTGATGAGGGAATACTGCGACTTGTTAACGCCCGGCTCGTAGCTATTCGAATAGTCGAACTTACATGAGTGAGGCAATCGATGATGCCTAGATAATAGATCTCCTCACCAGGACAGTCATCTTCGTGTGTCGCTCGGAAGCCGCCGTCATCGCTATAAAAGTAGAAATTCCGCTTAGGATCCTGTAGCTCGTCTGGCATCTTGCTTGACGTTTGTTCCATGGGCACAGGCTTTTGCGTCTTGACCATCTGCCGTAGCTCCCTGGCTTTCCGTGAGGCCTCGAGTTTCGACGGCGTACGCACAAGCATGTTAGGTTGTGGGTCTTCCGCAGCTTCTCCGCCAGGTTGGAAAACCTTCAGGGTCTTGTCTCGCAGGTTCTCCTCGTTGCCCTTCTCCAAATCATGAACACCGATCAGAAGCGAGTAGTCCATGATATGTAGTCGTTGTAATAGTTTCACATCCTTTTGCATCTGCTCAATAAACATCTTCTTCTTCGTTGGCCCAAACTCCAAGTGTAGATCTCGTCGCAGCCAATTTAGATCTTTCAACGTTGCGCGGGGGTTCGCCGCCAGATCCTCTTCCTTGAAGTCTCGTCCAATGGTTGAACCCTTCAGATCGAACGTGCGATGAATATCGCGATGCGGCGGGAATAGGTTGTTCATGACAACGAAATGAATCTTACGTCCATAGGGTATCTTTACGCGATGTAAGCCGTAAAACTGGGAAAGTAATGTGTTTGGGTTCTCCTGAACGTGGTTGTAGTAGTCCTTCAATATCTTCCGGAGGAACTTGTGCTCGGCATGATGTATGGTTTTGATGATGTACTTGTAATCTCGAGAGAAATAGAAGAAGCTTCCGCTCTTGCCAGGAGAGCCGAGCTCGGAAAGGATGTACTTGCTTGTTAGCGATACCAGATAGTCGGCAGGGTCGAGTTGGAAGGTGGAGCGGAGATGGCGGAAGACCCATGGAGCATAGTCCTTGAACTTGAAGTCGTATTTTGCAGACGGCGTGAGTTCGTTACCAGTGCTGTCGACATGTTAGCATTGCAGATCTACGAAATGACACAGGCCACCCAGACTCAACAAAACTAAACTCCAACAGATGCTTGACGAGATGAGGAAATCCGGACGGCACGTACATGTCAAAGGAAAATTTGTGCTTCGCATCGAAATCGGCGTCGGTGAGCTCGCGGTCCATCTTCGCGTTTGTCCGCGAGACAGTGAATCGGATACCTGTAAGCATGTTGTAGGCAGTCACCCAGTTGACATGGTGCTGGTCGACCTTTGTTCCCACAACCACGCGATCTTCGTCCTCGTCTTCCTTCCTCTTCCTCTTGCTAGCCCGCTTCTGCCGTATGTGCTCAGCCCACCGCGCAGCGTCCTCGTCCTGTGGCACATCGTCGAGATGCATGTCGGAGTTGATCGATCGCGTGGTTCTACGCACGAGAGACATGGACCCTCTCCGACGACCTCCGGCAGTGGGCGAAAACCTGCCGCTGGCTGAGATGACGTCGTCGGTGTTGTTCTGCGTCTCGCGAGCGCGTGAAGTCGAGAGCTTAGGGACCTCCAAAGTGTGACGTTGTTGCAAACGATAGGGATGCTGTGACGGCGCCGGGGCATTGTGGTTGAAGGCTGGCGGAGACGAGACGCGATGCGCCGAGGTGGGCACTTGCAGGTTGCTAGCTGCTTCACCAGATTGAGATTGCAGCGACTGCGCATTCGCCGTGCTCGACACATTGCCTACGTGCGGGACGAAGTCTTTGCTGGCCTCCTTGGCGCCATCGGGTGAGTCCATCTGCCCCAGCTTGACATGAGTAGTCCCGCTAAGACGATCCTTGGTCTCACTGCTGTGTATCGACGCGAAGTAGCCATCGTCTCTACCAGGCGCCTCGCTCGAGTTGGCGCGACTTTCCGGGGACCTGCTGAGGCTTGCGGTCTCTGGTTGATCCGATCTGTTCCGCGCTGAGCGTCCCTCCTCATGTGATAACCGCTTATCGATGCTCGCCGGCTGGACAGGACGGCCGTTCGTGGTGGACTGCATTATCGGCGACCCATTGGGCAGGTTGCCGTTCATCTTCATGGTGTTGCCATTGGGAAGTCGTGCTCCATGCTCCCGCCCTATTGGCGACTTGTCTGAAGGGGTGCGCGTGGGCAGACTGAAGTTTGGGTGCGAGTGTGCGTACGATGGGTGGTCGCTGGTGTCGGCCGCATACGGGGGCATTATCTGGGACTCATGGATGGTCACGCTCATCAAGGAGGCAGTCTTTCCTCCTGGAAGCTGCGGCGGAGGAGTGGTGGAAGCCAGGTTTGGGGCTTGAGAGATGTGGCTGGTGTCCAGTTGCTACAGCGATGGGTGGGTTGGGATGACGTTACGCAGTGGTCTCGGGAGAGTGCGGTCGTGGATGGCAGCGAACAGCAGCGCCCTCAAACTGCAGTGTCCTGAATGTGAGAGTAGATGTGTCGCAAGAATGCCGGGCGATGTGCTGGAGAATGGGAGTCTGGCGGAGAGCGTCAGCCCTGGGAGCCGCGATCCCGACTTATGTTTCTTGGCGTGGCACAGGCCTGCCTTCGAATGCGCGAAGCACACCACGACGATAAACGCCAGTCACTTGAGCCACTCAAACGACACGGACAATGACACAGGAGAGCGCGATCGGTCGTTGCAGTGTTCTCAAACTATCACGGCGATTTGGCACTGCTTGCTGCTGTTCTCCGCAAAGACATACGCGACCGCAGGAGGAAATTGCAGCTGGAGACCATGCGTGGACCATACTATTTTGGGAGAGTTGTCTGCAAGCTGCGCCACATTTCCATTCCCAAAAGCCCGGGTTGGGCGTTCGCAAATGTTCTTTGCGCCTCATCACACGCCACGACTCCTGAGCATGCAGTCACGATAGGAGACACTCCAACTTTTTCGCGTCCTGCTTTTACATGCATCACTGCTGTCCACGTTCGCAGTTCGGGCAGTTCGGCCCATCGGACGAGAAGCGGGTGAGGCAGCCCTGCAGTTGGCTACGCGCTATCGATTTGCGCGCGTCAATCCAGGAGTCGGGCATGGAGCAGTGACGTAGCGCTTTTCTTTCGCCGGCGGCACATAGCCGGGCTGCGACCTGTCGATTGTTCACGCTGTCTAGTCTATTGGAGATGCGCCAGCTACCAAAAATTTGCCTTGTCATTGGCTTCATTGACCTTGAGCCATGATACTATGCACGAATTTGGTCTTGGACATGATAATCTCCTTGCTTTTGTCTAGGACGCTCAGAAGCTCCAGACTCTGTGCCCGTATTGCCAATGTTCCCACCCACACTCCTGTCCATGAAACGACCACGTCTGTTATTCGACGATGGGGTTGCTCCTCGGGTTTGTTCTGCAGTAGTGCTACGAGGTACTTGAAGAGAACCCCAAGTACAATCAGTACGCGTCAGCTCGTTGCTACATCGACTGCAGCTTGTGTTGGAACAACGGTTTCTGTAGGCGATGTGAGAAACAGCCGGGACTTGTCTCTACGCCATTGATTGCAGCGCGAAGGGCTGTACAGTCTGAGAGCTTGGGCTCAAATCAGTGCACCAGCTGTACGAGTGTAGACCCTTTCAGCCTACTTCGATGCGATGCTCTTCACCTGAGGCGAGACTGACAACATCTGTTCGACTAGGCTTTCGTTTCTTGCCGTTATTGCCTTCCTCAAGCATTCCTTTGACTTCATTTACAGCGAATTGTCCGATGCGCGTCTGCTTGACTGCCCAGCCACGATTGTCCTTGTCGGCATCGTGAGCGGATATCCAAGCTCTGGCATACAGACTTCGAGCGATCTCCAGCCCACCAGGCGAGCCAGTCGAGATATTCCCTCCAAGCCACCAAGGGTTCTCGACACAATCGAAGGAGTGGAGCAGCGCCGTGAGAGGAAGAGCTGACTCCGAGACAAGGTGCGAAGTAGCATATGGGCGAATGGTCTCGAAGGACACCCCGTGAGGCGAGTAGATGACTGAGAGTGTCTTCTCGCGATCATTGTAAGGAGATGGCACGATGGTGCAGGGCGATGATGGCAAGGTCATCGCGGATCTAGGTGTCGCTGGTGGGCTCAATGGAAGATCCAGATAGTGTCCAGGGTTCTGCAGAGATAGGACAGTACAGGGAGGGCGGTATGTAATGCCAATAGCATGATGTAGTGCAGTCAGATCTCTCCTTGCAGGCAGCCATGAGACGGTGACTTCGCCACAAGTACCTCTTGGGGTCGGCGGTGGTAGTACGATGCGATGGATAGATCTGCCATCACCCTCTGCATATTTTAGTAGAGGTTGAACGAACTCAGGCCGAAAGTGGTTCCAAGATTGGATCTTCTTGACAGCAGCTGGAGTGGCGAGAATCGTGGACTCGCAGTCCTTTGGCAATTGACGAAGCGTCTCTTCGTGGCAGTGATCTGGTTTGTGTTGAGATATGAGGATAAGATCTGGTTCAAGCTCGAGCTCCTTGAGATGCGATATGCACGGTTGACTCTTCTGCTCTGAAATGGAGAAGATAGAGTTGAGAATTATGGATGGACCAACAATCCACGGATCGACCAGGATCGTAAATGAGCCTGGAAACAGGCCAGGCGATGAGAGTGGGGACTCTGGAGGGCTGAAGGTGAGGAGAAAGCTGGTGTCACCGTTTAATGACTTGATGGTCAAGGACATGGCCACACACGTGCATAACACACTCCCGTGCAAAATCGAAGCTGGAGAAAGGCATGAGGGAAACGACAGCAGGCTGCGAGGTGTTCATAACGTCAGCCGGCATCGTGCAGGGAGATTGACAGGTCTTGTCGAGCGCCACAACGGACATTCTGAAGGAGGGAGGCAGGTTTTGGCGGACGCGGCATGTTGTGACGAAGGTGCTCGACAGGAATAGCAACTGCAGCCCGCGTGCCCATGCTTGCGGCTTGCGCTTGCCATGTTTCCTCAACAATTCAGTCTCTAAAAGTTCCCTTAAGGAAAGTCGCCTGCCAGGACACAGCACATGATCTGGTATGTCGCCCATTTGTGTGCGGAATTCATTCACTCTGGCCAGCCCGGCCTTCATCACATGTGATCGCAAAATTCTTTACCAATCATCATGAATAGCCTGAGGTGACGTCTCGGCGAACCAGGTAGCGAGCCGATCAGCTTTTGCTTGCGATACCTCGCGGCTATTCCTCAAGGTGCTGCAGCGACACGCAAGACAACGGCGCTGTTGAAACATTGGCGCCCTTTGCTCATTAACCGCGGTACATATCTGAAGGTACCGTCGCGACAAAAGGGCCACATGGTAAGCCTTGGTCAGTATCTGAGTTACCTGGAAGCTGTTGTGGTCCACAGCCCGATGCGGCGCACGCGGCCGCGGATTGGATCAGTGCTTGATCCGTGAGTAATTCAGACAAGCAGTATGGAGCGATAGCTACAGCTTAGCTCCCCTGGTCAGTTTCTTTCAGGCACGAATGCGACCTATGAGCGCAACCGCTCTGGAGCTCAGCTGTCGAGCGGCAAGACAAGCTCTGATCAGGTCAAACGGACCGCAGTGAATGGTTTTTTCGCAGTGCAAACCTGATCGCATCCCCGTTTACCTCAGCCTGCATAGCGCATAGTCAGATTGGAGAGCCTCTCGTTTCATCGCGATCGCTACATGTCAAAGGACTGCTTGGTCACTCGACGACCCCGCCATCGACTCAGCACCTCCACCTTCACCACCCGCCCGACCAGCAGCGCAACTCGGAGCTTCCACACGCGCTATAACTTGCTACGCGAACCCGAAAAGGTGCTGATACCGTTCCTAGAGCTTCCACAAAGCTTCTCGAGGGCGTTTCCGAGCTTTGCAGCTGCCATTGACGGCCAATCGCTCACTGTGCTTGCTGCCGACGCACCTCGCTCTGCGCCGAGGATACTCTGACCGATGCTGGCCATGCCACCGCGGGCGCCCTTGACCGGCTCCTTCTCAGTCAACGAGGAGAATAACGTCGTCGTCTGTCCTCTCCGCAACCATGACGGGTCCGCTTGTCGCAAGCGCTGCACAGGTGTAAGTCCTCCCGCCTCTCCCACGTCATATCGGCCCACGGAGAGTTGAGATGAAGCTTACAAGTCGGCGCACAGGAGAAGCGCTATCGGTCCATGCAGGAGCACATTCGTCGAGCACATCCCGAGCACTACATATCGAAGCTTCCCGCGACCGAGGAGAGCTTCACGCTGATGGTCAACACACCGCCGCAAGAACGACCTCCCCCACCACCCCAACCGAGTAGCTCAGCAGGACCACAAGGTTGGTGCCCAAGTCTCTTCGACGAAAACTGGGACTCACACAATTGGCCAGCGTATGTGGGCAACGACTTCAGCGCCTTCATTGAGACCGATTACACCTCAAGCGCGCCTGCCGCAACCGCTGCAGCCGCCCTGGCTTCGTTGCACAACTATCGCGCCGAGTTCGACTGGGATTCAGAGCCGGTAAGAAGCCGCCCTGCAGCTGCCCTGCATGAAGCCGTACACTGACGAGCTGCTTTGCTTAGGATGCAACCTCTGAAGCAGATTCGAAGCTCTACAAACCGCGTGCACGTTTCGCTCCTACCACACTTGAACAGCAGTTCGCCCCAGAAGAGCCATACTACACGTCGACGTCAATACAGCGAGAACTCCTGCCCTCATCACTCGCACACTCACCGCCTGGTCGCTCGTCAACGCTGCCACCAGCTCCCCGCTCGGTAAAGCCAAACAGACCCCGCAAGTCGTCAGTGGGGCAGAATGCACGAAAAGGAAAGCATGAGCGGCAACGGTCCAAGGACCACAATCGGAGGTCAAGCTACGACAGGAAGGCATACTCTGCGGAGCCACAGACAGCTGCTGCCATCATGGGGAAGCGATGGGAAGACCTCATCGATGCTGCTGCCTCTGCAACCGAGGAAGACAGTCGGGACCTCACTCCAGTAAGCTTTCCCACCCCTCGCTCCAGCCAGACTAACTATGACAGGTCCCGCAGTCTCCGCAACACTCACCCCACATCAACAATCGGACCTCCCTGCCCCCCTTCGTTGCTTCACAGTTCCAGTCGTACACAGCCTCACCTCTGCAAAACGCCCTTACCCCGCCCCCGCCTGAATTGGGTGACTTGCAACCATTTCCTTCGGTTGAATCCTCCATTGAGTCCGCTGTCTCTGGCCACAACTTCCATATGCCTTCCCAGGGTCTCTCGGACTCGTCGCCGACATATCCATATCCCGTCCAGATCTATTGTGCCGCTTGTCGGAAGCTGTCCGTTCTGCGAGATAGCTATGCATGCTCTGAATGTATCTGTGGCCTATGTCAAGAATGTGTAGACGTTCTTGTTAGCGAGCACACTCGAGGCAGAGCTCCCAGATGCCCTCGTTGCAATGCCATCGGCGGCAAGTTCAAGCCTTTCCAGCTAGACATCAGATGAGGCTACCTTTTCCCCGTCTTCTCTCGTCCTATAATCATATGCCGGCGTTGAAGGACATTGTCTTATCACCACGATCTCGCATCAGCTTGAGGTCTTTTCCACATATTGCTCGCTCTGCAGGGCAGATGCAGTAGGTATAGTTCATTGACGAAGGGGGTTGCATAGATTATGGGCGATGCATTGGCGTTACCTGACATTTCAAGAGACCACACGAATGGTTTGACATCCTCTACATAAAGGTCGCACTGTGGTGCTAGTGTTGTTCTTTTAATGAATGACTTTCGATGGCGGTTGGCGCGTTCACCTTGATCAACATGACGAAGCTCTACCAACATTGCATGACTCTTCTAGGCACATTTCGGGCTATGCAAGCGCACTCTGGATTCTCGTGTGCTCGTAGGGATACCCTGGATTACGACCATCGGACAGCATCGGGGGAAAGACTTGCGGTGAGCGAACCATGGTTCGTTGGCGGACGGGTAGAGTCATTGCCAAAAGCGCCGTGTCCCCGAAAGATTGAGAGAACGGCATCGGTGGCCCTCAACAGCGTGCTCTGTGAGCCAAATCCACGACCTAGAAGTCTAGACGGACGGGTTGGAAATTGCTGTGGAGAACGACAAGCAGCAACCCTCGTACTTACACCCATCACACATCGCTACATACACGGCTTGTCTATTTTCGAGATGTGGTTGCTGCAGGGCCGAGAAGCGAAGTGGGTATTACAGCTTCGGTCCCAGGGTCTCAACGGCTTCTGTAATCACAACGAAAGGGGCCGCGGAGAGGCCTCTGACCCTATTTGCCGTTGGTGCATTCTGCGGCGGACTGTTGATCTGAATTTCCGAAGCATGCGAAGCGCGAAGCAGAGTCCGAAAGTCTGTCTAGCCACCCCAGATCAGGACTGCAAGCAAGTAAGGAAGCAACGATGAAGTCCTTCTCATCGTGTGACTGCCGACGTAAGTGGAACTCTGCGCATGACTTGCACATCCCCCATCTGGCTTCGTTGGCAACCCTCAATATGCGGCCCTCGACCAATGAGAATGTGTGCCTATAGGCTACAAAACAGCAACTTAGACGAACGGAACGGCAAATACAGCAGCGATAGGCGGTGTGTGCACGTGTGGGGAAGAATGTCGTTAGCGGAGCAGATCCGTCGCTTTCCCAGAACGTCGCTTCGTGCTTGGCTCGCGCAAAACTCGGCGACGTACACAGCATGCGCTGCGCTTTCCACGCGTCCACCCAAGCCCCAGTACCAAACTCCTGCACCGCCGTCGTGAAAGCCAAGCGCACCCGTCCACAGCACGTTTTGTTTTTTGACCTGATTGTTCCGACGAACGGTGTCTGTGGTCGTACCTGAGCCCGCCGATCTGCACGCTAGCGCAGGGCTGCCCTGCGACCCACTTGGGCCTGGATGTGTCACGCATGAAGGCGCTGTTTGGGGCTACTGCGGGTGTGTATTGGATGGGTAGGAGGCCTGCATGGGCGCTCGGGTTCCATTTCGGGATGGGTACCGAGTAGGTGTGTGTTATATAGAACGGGTCGTGTGCTTCCTTTGCTCTACTTGCACACGTATCGCACATCTCGACTTCGTTGACACGAGTTTTGACGCTCCGTATATATATCTGGATAGACGACACGATAAGCAGCAAATATGCCCATCCTACGCACCCTCACCATGAAAATCAAAACCGCTATTAATATCTCGCCATCCCCGTCGCCGACATCTTCGCCTACCGGTTCGCAGACCTCGGGCTTCGATGTCGTGTCTGGCCGCAGAGAAGGCGGGTTCACGGTGAAACGCCCCGAAACGAGCACGCGCATGGACTCGTTCATGACGGACGGGACGTCGAATGCGTCGCAGGAGAGCGTGGACTGGAGTCAGAAGAAGACGAGACGGGTTAGTCGGTTCAGAGAGGAGTTGGGTGTGGGAGATGAGTAGTGGCATGTTTCTTGTGTGTGAGGGATGTTGTCAGATGGGTATGTTTTCTGCGTGATTGACGTGTGTGAAACATTTTTTCCATGCTAATGCGTACACAGCTGTTTGAAGAAAACGCCATTTATGCTTCTACTTCTGCTTCTGCGTCGGCTTGCACTGGCGTCCCGGTCTTTGATGGCGGACCTCGAGGCGGACCTCCGGCTCTGGGCGGCGGTGGAACACCTCCGGACTTCGGTTTGGGAGCATTGTCCGCTGCCAGACTCTTCTCCTCGCCTTCTTTGAAATAGTCGTCTAGCCCGCCGCCCGCTGGACTCACCACGTGATGGGCCCTGCCTTTCTTTCTAGACGGCGCATTGCCCTGTGGAGGCGGAGACTTTGATGGTAGTGCCATACTCGCCGGGACGAAGAGCTCAGGCGGCGCGCCCTGATTGACAGGCGGTCGCTTCTCGTCAAACGAAGTCGGCGCGGCCTCGCTCGAGAACAGCGTCTCGCCCGGCGCGACAGGCGGTTCCTCCAAGCTCGCAGGAATGCGATGCAGAGCGCCAAAACCAAGCACACAGCCGAGTGCTCCCTCGCCGCCCCAGCCGCGACTGGGAGTGATGGTAACGGGCCTCGTGACGTCGTACTCGTGGTTGTACACGATCAGTCGCAAGGGTCGGTTCAGAAAGTCTTCAACGAGTTCTCCGAGCCCGGAGTCGCCGCGGACGAGGCCTTCGGGACTGCCGATGACGTAGTCGCCGTAAGGGAGGAGACCGGCTACGTCGGCGGGAGAGTTGGGAATCACGTCTAAGATGTGCCATACATCCTCGGCGAGGGTGAGGGGAGACCATTGGAGCGAGATGCCGAGGGTGGGAGTGCTGGCTGGGATGGAGATGTAGACTTCGCGGATCTTTTGGCCCTATGGTATTCATCAGAATGGACTCAACAGCATGTAAAGGGGGCTCTCAAAGGTACACATTCAAGATGTAGAGGAAAGGACCGCGTATATGTACTTGTGATCAAGGGCGTTATGTCTCCCAATGAAATGAAAGAAATAAGGAGTTGGTAACGATAGCAAAAGCAGCATCACCTTCACCAATTTACTCACCTTAGCGCTGAAGACACCTAGACTGATTGTCTGCCCAGCACAGTTCCGCACTTCAGTTGCGAACAAGGTTGGATCTGGGTTGTCCTGTGACCTGCATCAGTAACTACCCGACGACTTCCCAGCCTTTCTTTCCTAGCTCTCTCAGGCAAACTCACTATCGTCCGTCCATTGATCCCAATGATGAAGTCGAACCACGGCTCTAGCGGTACTTCCTGGTTCGTGTTCTTCAGTATTTGAAATCCATACGCTCCCTGGACGCCAGATTGCTGCTCATCGATGGGTGCAGCGTCGAGGCGCGATATGAAGCGATTCAGCGCACCGAACACGGACATGATGACGGGTTGCGAAGAAGGTGTCGAAATTTGAGGTGGTGTTGATGTGTTGATGCTCGAGGACATCTGGAGGTTTTGGGGTTGGGATTATGTGGTCCTAGCGCTCGCGCTAATGCGGTGTCGATGAGGCTCAATTGTGCACCTTGCGATGTTGACAACTGCTCTCAGTTGCAACGTACGATCGAGGATTTGCGATAGACCGGGGTAAATGTGCTCTCGATTTACGTTGTGCGAACAGCTTCAGCAAGGGGTTGCATTCGGCTTGCACTAGCCTTTGTTGGCCTAGTGCAATAGGTTTGCTTTCCTCCATCCACGGATCGTAAAGTCTCACTGTTTCCTGCAGTCATTCGACTTGAGTGCACAAAGCTACAACGATCTCAAGCTATTGGGAAGAGCGGGCACAGCGACGAAGATGTCGTCGAAACCAGATGAGAAGGGCATCAACCAGTGGCTACATGTCGACCAGTTTCCTGAGCATCTCAAGAAGTAAGACCTACCAGAAAGTCATTTAAATGTAGCGCTGATGATCATTTAGGTACTGGCACCAGCGCTTCAAGATATGGGAGCAGTATGATAAGGGCATATGGATGACAGAAGACGCATGGTTTGGCGTCACTCCAGAACCTATAGCAAAGCATGTCCTCCTCAGATTCTCATGTCCGATCACAATTAACATCAACTAGCAAGATAGCCGCTCACATTGCGGAGTCAGCACCCAAAGACAAGACCGTTATCGTTGATGCCTTCGCTGGGGTCGGTGGCAACGCCATTGCCCTAGCTCGCTCGGGACGGTGGGAGCGCGTCTTCGCCATCGAGAAAGATCCAAAGACGATGAAGTGTGCCAAGCACAACGCCGAAATTTACGGCGTTGCAAGCAAGATATTCTGGCTGACTGGTGATTGCTTTGACGCCATCAATAGATTCGCAGGCAGTAAGAACGTGGTTATCTTCGCAAGCCCGCCATGGGGAGGTTTGTACGTTGTTCTTCCATCGACGCATGCTGGCTGACTAGCACAGGCACCGAATACGGCGCGTCTAATGTATTTGATTTGACGAAAATGGAGCCTTACAACCTGGAGAAGCTGTACAACAGCTTCACGAAGTACAGCAGCGAACTTGTCCTCTACCTGCCGCGCAACTCCGACCTCAATCAAATTGCTCGGTATGCGCAGAATGGGAAGAAGCTGGAAGTGGCTCACTATACAATCATGGGAGCTAGTAAAGTGAGTAATGCTCGCTGTTCTTGATCGATCGGAACTGATTGCGGTAGGCTCTGTGTGTCTACTTGGGTGATTTCAAATTTGATGTGGAGGAGCACGAACCATGAGCAGAAAATTGTGCGCGGACTTTGCTTGCCACGCAGCAGTAAGGCTTGAGAAGACCATGACTACATCTAGGTTGGAGGTTGAGCCGTGAAACATGTGGACGGATGACGTCCTAGGACTCACATCTAGCCGATGGGCATGTTCGAGGAAGGATCGTAGGACTGGAGTACCTGGGCCGACTAAACTGTGAGGCCATGAAATCAGTCAGACATCTCTGGCGCTTCTGCAGTAAGCATGTGTCATTCCCACTACCTGAATGAATGTGTTGAGTCTGCACCGAGCAAAGGCACAAGTTACCTCCAAGTGTGAAGTTGTTTGATTGGCTAGCCCGTTTGAAGTGGGTCCACGCACGGGCCTCCGCCGCGAGCCCATGTTCGACAGCCGCCTTCCATCACCTTTACACGACACAGGGCCTGCGGGCATCTACGACGCGACAAAACCCAAGGCCACGATACGCACACAGACGACGTTATTCGAGATCTCCGCTACGACAGGACTGCGATCGAGCACTATTCGCACCAGCCGCGATCGCGGCGTTAATCGTGAATGACGGGCCGCTCGCCATTGCAGACTCACTCACCTTGCGGTGCGCCTCTGCTCCCAACCTCGAGGCAGCACAGGCTTCTATAAATACTTGGGACTTCCCTCGGCCTCGCAAATTCACCCCGCGTCGACTCCGACCGCAACCTATACTAGTCACACGCGACCATGAGCGCCAACAACGGTCCCAAGACGGGCAACGAGACCGACGATGGCTTCGACAAGCTTCTCAGGCAAATGGCGGAAGGTGTTGCGGATGGCGAAGAAGATGTTCTTCAGGGCATTATTGGTCAAGTGAATGACGTGGTAGAGAAGGCCGACGATGCAATAGATTTTGAGGACATCGACGATTTAGCCTCCGACGACGAAGCTGACGAGGCGGCTGCCAATGCTCTCGCCAGCGAGCAGCAGATGGAGTTGGATCTACAAGCTCTGAGTGGTGTTATGCAGGCCGAGTCAGGAGACGGAGGCGATGCTGATGCAGCCGAGTCAGAGATGTTGGATGCTCTATTTGGAGAAGGTTTCAACTCGGATCCTGAAGCAGATGATGCTCAGAATGAGGATAATCCACTTGATTCCATCGAGGACTCGCTCGGCGCGCGCCACGGTGGTTCCAGCGGCCCTAGGGACGGTCCTGGACGGCCAACCGTCTCCGTCAACATAAGCGCTACGCAACCCGATGACGATGATGAGGATTACCGAGATAATCCAGAATATCTCCTTCAGATGCGCTTGTTGAAGAGGATAGAGTGGGATGAGGAGGAAGCCGACAAGACAACTGCAGAGGAGTTTGAGAAGATCTGGCCGAACTTTGAGCCGGACAAGCCCCCGCGCTTCTATAGCTTGATGCCCCGCAAGCGCGCCTACTACATCCCAAAGGTCCCACAAAAGCCGCCGAAGCTCATGGCATTCACAAAGGTTAGCCTTGACATCGCGACAGACCAAGAAAAGGCCTTCCGTCTGCCCTCGACAGCGACTGCCACAAAGACTGGGAAGTCATCGGAGGAAGAACGGGGTGGATTGATTTACATCATGGACGATGCTGAAGAGCTCCGCCAGACCGATGAGCAGATAGATCTCGACAATGTTGAGACCTTTGATGACCATGAAAAGATCGGAAATGTCTCTTGGCATGATCTCATGATCGCTTGCGAGGATTGGGTTGTCCCAGATGCTTCGAGCGATGGGACCAGCTCGGATGAGCACCGAGAGCCGATTACGCCACCAGATAGCAATCCGGATCAGATGGACCATAGCTGGGCAAGCCCAGTCCCACCAAAGAAGCGGCGTCTCGGCACTCGTGAAGAGCCCGTTCAGTTCTCAGTATACGATCATATGGACCTGCCAACTTGGGATGATCCCGAGCTTGAGACCGCCAGACTATCGAAGAAGATTCTCCTCGACATGAACGATCCCCATCTCCTGCTCGATGTCCAGCAGCCAAGTGCTGAGCCGCCGAAGCCGAGAACAGGTCTCGGTCTCAAGCGTGACAACCGCGGCAGTCTTGCGAACCCAATGTTCAAGCGGTACAATATCTCAAATGACGAGGCGTACGATGCGCTCAAGGAGAGTAGCACACAAAAGGTTCGCAGCACGATCGGTCACATGAATGTCGAGCACAGCTTGCCCGCCCTGAAGCTACAGTATCCATTCTACAAGGTCGCACTCTCCGATCGCGAGCTTCGATCCTTCCATCGACCGACGATTCACTTCAAGCCCGGTGAGCGCGCTGGCATTTCGGCGCTCAAGTCCGTCAAGCGGAAGCTAAAGAAGAGTCTGAAGCCTTCGGATGCCTTTGTGACCGCAGAAGACCTCAACATTGGTGACAACTCGGATCTTCTGCTCGCAGAATATTCCGAGGAGTATCCGACGACACTGTCCAATTTCGGTATGGGCGTCAAAATTCTCAACTATTATCGCCGCAAGGACAACGAAGACACTGCGCGCCCAAAGCGGGAAGATGGTATTGGAGAGACTTCAGTGCTTCTGCCGCAGGATAAGAGCCCATTCTCGTTGTTTGGACAGGTCGAGCCTGGCCAAGAGGTCCTGACGATGCACAACGCCATGTATCGTGCGCCTGTCTTCAAGCATACACCTGAATCCACCGATTTCCTTGTAAGCCGAAGCCAAACTGGAGTTAATGGCTCTAAGTACTACATGCGCAACATTCCCAACCTGCTTGTTGTTGGTCAACAGTTCCCGTCGGTGGAAGTCCCCGGAACACATGCCCGCAAAGTCACCGAAGCATCGAAGAAGCGACTCAAGATGTTGGCATTCCGCTTGTATAGACGTGGTAAGGAGAAGGGCGCGCGTCAACCCTGGGTCAGCAACGAGATGATCAAGCTCCATCTTCCTGGCACCGAGATCGCACAGAACCGTTCCCGTATGCGTGAAATCATGAAGTACCAAAAAGAGATTGGTACCTGGGAGCCCGTCCCAGGCGAGACCATCCCTGAAGAGCCAATTCTGCGCACGTGGATCAAGCCCGAGGATGTTTGTCTGATTGACTCTATGCATGCTGGTGACAAACAGCTTCAGGACGCAGGTATCAAGTCTAACGAGATCAAGGACGATGAGGAGGAGCAAGACGGCGAGAACATGGATCTCAAGCTGGCTCCTTGGAACACCACCAAGAACTTCTTAAATGCCTGTGCCGGTAAAGCCATGCTCGAGCTTCATGGAGAAGGTGATCCTACCGGTCAAGGCCTCGGCTTTAGCTTCATCAAGGTGTCTATGAAGGGCGGTTTCCGAGATGTTGGAGAGAGCGCAGCGGATAGGGTCGATGCGAAGAAACTTAAGGAACTTGGTGGTCACAGCTACAACGTTCAGCGACAGCAGATAATGTACGAGAACGCGATCAAGCGCATCTGGAACAAGCAGAAGGATTCACTGTCTGCCACCAACCCTCCGGACGAGCAAGACGAGGACGTCGACTCTTCTATCCGCAATGCAGCTCGACAACGGTCCGAGGTTGGTACTCCAGCTCTCATGCGGGGGGACGACGATACCATGTCTCAATTCTCTCGCAACAGCGGTGCCGAATCACGCGGCAAGAAACTTCGCATCACTCGTACTATCAAGAACAAGTATGACGAGTACGAGGAGATTGTCGAGACTGTCACCGACCCTGAGGTTATCAAGCTCTACCTCAAGCGCAAGAAGCAAGAGCGTCTTATGAACATGAAGCTTGACGATATCAAGCCTACGGGTGATGACGAATACGACAGGCAGCAGATCATCAAGCTGAAGGCAGAATTTGCCCGTCTAGCTCGCAATATCGAACGTCGCGAGGGCCGTGAGAAGGCGAAAGGTATCTTTCCTAAGGACAAGGAGGGTGGTACGACCGCCGGTCCAGGTAAAGGTGGTGCGACGCCAAGGAAATGTGCAAATTGTGGCGAGGTCGGGCACATCAAGACCAACAAAAAGCTATGCCCACTTCTCAATGGACAGAAGAAGCAGAGCGATACGTTCCGAGATGCATCCGCTGCGTCACCGGCTGCTGTGGCTCCAACGCCATCGTTCGCGGGGTCGCCGTCTTGAGCACGTCGACCTAGAGGCTCGGCAGCTACGGCGAGACGCTCAGAGACCACCCGGCTGGACCGGCATCGCCTTCGTGTACATCTACGATGTCAACTTCCCCTACTCCTGGCTGCCCATCGGCTGGGTCCTAAGCATATCATGTGCATCATAATGCCACTGGTGTGTTAATGTTTCCTTCTTGTTCACCCTTGGGCTCACACTGTCTTCTAGTGTGGGCTCCCTTGATTCGTTTATTCATGTACAGCAAGGCGTTGGGGCACAAAACACCTGGAAGGGTGAGGTACGGCAGGCATGACTACCGCCGGTTCTGCATTGAGTTGGTGCCTTTATTACTCTATCATACACTGTACCAATACCATTAATTCGCCCGACCTTGAAGCACGGAAACCTACAACTAAAAGAAAACTAGCTCCTTCTTATTACTCAATCCCAACAAGAGCCGCATTAGCCAGGACCGGAACTCGCTTAGATGGAAGCTTGCTACGATCGAGAACCTTAGTCATGTGGGAATTTCAACGGGTCGAAACCTAAACCACGCAACAGGATCTGCCACGACCAAGCTGCGCTGAGGGCAGCGCCCAGCCTACAAGGCGGCCAAACTTCGGCTCGCCTCCCTGTCGCCAACGAGCAAATCTGATCGTCAAAATCGTGGGTTTTGCGGGGTTTCATGGTCAAACTCTATACAGGATGCTCGCCACCTCTTGTTCACCCTGTAGGCTTACGCGACAGCTGAAGGAATGAACGCCATCATCCACGAGTTTACACGTGGGGCCCAGACCACGAGAGAGCTACGAGTGCCTTTCCTGGAGCCTTGATCACCACGTTTGCTCGTAATAATATCAAGTGGCGTAGATTGGGCTGAGTGAGGGTAATTGAGACCATATATCTATACTCTTCGTGTACTGCGCTATGCCTTGACAGCGCTTTTAGACCACTTTAACTTTTTGCTACTGATTCAAAGCTTGTGTCTACGAGTATTCTCATCCCTGGCACGTTGTCATCAAAATCCCCTTCTGATCTCTCTACCAATCGCGCTGGGATCTTCCAATGGCCTTGCACCTGTTACCCGAAAATCGCTGGCTATCTTCTCGTTCTACCATCGGTATAGTATCTGAAGATGGCACAGAAAGCACAGAAGATCGAGGTGAGAAGAGGTCTCGTGACAAGCTCTTCGCTTGTCCATATTTCAAGCGCGACCCATACGAATATGCGGAGAGACAGTCATGTTCCAAGTCAGGGTGGACCTCAATCCACGGTCTCAGGTAAGCCCTCCTGTGCATTGCTTGTAACCGGACTGACCGTATGTCTAGACAACATGTTTATCGCTGCCATATGCTGCCTATCAAGTGCCCCAGTTGCTCGCAGACTTTTGAGTCTAGTCGGATGTTCACACGCCACTTACATGAGGTATCACATTGCGACCGCAGCCTTGTTGAGGCCGATGAGCCCATCAAAGGACTCGAGAGTCTTTTACAGAAAATTCGATCGCCAAAAATCACGACAGACAGTCCCTCGGAGGAGGACATGTGGAGGGTTATATATACCACCCTCTTTCCCAACGATCCTAAGGACAACATACCCCGTCCATATCATGAGAAGGACCAAGGAACAATCTACGCCATTTCGCCGTACGAATCCACTGTATCGATTCCTTCTGCTGTGCCCTTCATCCGTACGCCCGAATCAGCATATTTTGGCAACAGCCAACGGGGATATTTTGAAACCACCGACATCGCGTCAAGTTCTATCGCTCCAAGTCTTGCCGCTCGAAGTTCTACTCGGCCTACCTCAATTGTAGGCGAACACAGTCAAGACTCGCGTGACGAGGAAGCCGACAGAGAGGCTTGTCGCGGCGAATCTCCAGAAGTCTCAGATCCTAATCAACGCACAAATCAGTCCTATGGTGACGCAAACGACGGCTCCGTGGCTGATTCTATCGGAGAAGAGGCTCCGAATATGCACCAGGCTCCCCAAGCCCTCAAAGCTCGCCAGCAAGTGCAATCTTCCAATAGTTCCGATAGCTCCAATAGGAGACAGCTCAGGAAGAAGCTGCGTATCAAGACCTTGGAATCTCAAGTCCTTGCATTCCGAGCTTGGGAAAAGCCCCATCGAACAGACGAGCATATAACTCCGGGAGTTTACTGCGGATTCTGGAAATGGCTTGCGCGCTGCTTGACTTTCTACATCCCTTCCTGGTTCCTCGAGAAATATCTCAAGATGGACGACCTTCGGCAACGTCTGGCCTTCCGACAAAAGGTGCTTTTCTGCCTTCTGCTTGCCGCCATTTACGCATTGCTGTGCTACTTTCTCATTATTCAACCCATAGCCAGCTGTGTCGTGAAAGTGCACATCGGCATGATTTCCGACGACAGTCCCTTCTGCAGCATGGTGCGCGACATTATCTACGTCTATATGGGTCTGGGTGGCGGTTTTATGCTCCTCGTCATGGTCTGCGTTACTCGTGTTCGCTATACTGGCCGTTCTTTCGAAGAACATGACACCCTGCTGGTCATGCAAATCCCCTGTTACAATGAGGACGAGTCCACACTCCGGAAAACAATTGAGTCGTGCGTCCAGTCAAGTTATGAGAAAAAGCGCAAGCTTCTTTTCATTGTCGCAGATGGAACGGTTGAAGCTGCTGGCCAGAAGCCAACCTACAGGATCTTGTTGGAAGATATTTTCGACCACAGTGCAGACCTGGAGGTTGGCATCGAGAATCAGGCCCACTCATACACGTCGTTCGACTCGCATGGCGCTTCGAAGAATCTAGCTTTCACCTGTACTGGCCACTACCGAGGGGTACCCTATGTCATTGTGGTCAAGGTTGGGCGAGATGATGAACAAGACAGCCCAAAGCCCGGGAACCGAGGGAAACGTGATTCTCAGCTCCTGACCTACAACTTCTTCCACTACGTCAATTACCGCAGGTTCTGGAACCCACTCTTCGAAAACATTGAGTTTCAGATGCGAAACTGCCTCAACATGGACGCTCGCGATGCTACGTACATGCTGGCCATCGATTGTGACACCGAGGTTGACCGAACAGGGATTTCGTACCTTGTGGACCGACTTCAAAAAGACCACAAGCTCGTCGGAGTATGCGGCTACACAGGAGTCGGCAACAGTATGAGCAGCTTTGTCGCCAGCAGTCAGGTTTTTGAGTACTGGCTTACTCACGCCGTCCTAAAGGCAGTGGAGAGCATATGCTGCAGTGTCCTTGTCCTCAGTGGATGCTTCACCATTTACCGACTGAAGTGGCCAAACAACAGACCGGCTCTTTTGCATCCACTTCTCTTAGAAGATTATGCAGGAAGCTACGAGAAGACCCTGCACGAACACAACTTATTGTCCATTGGCGAGGACCGTTACTTGTCAACTCTGGCAATCCGCTATTTCGGGTCTGACTGTCGACTGCGATATTTCTCCGCTGCAACATGCACAACCATGGTTCCCAACAACCTTTCCGTGCTCCTGGATCAGCGACGCCGATGGACGAATTCCCTTATTCACTGCCATTTTGCTCATCTCAACGTCCTTCCCTTCGAAGCATCATTCTGGACTCTCCTCAGGCTACTCTTTGTCATTGGTGCCGAACTCTTTATGGTGTTCATCCTGCCACTCGCACTGCCAGCCGGAGTCGCCCTTGCAGTGATCTCAGTCTTACTGACCCCGTATGCTTGGGCGATATTGCTTGCATTTTTGCTTTTACCGGTGTTGTTATGCATTCTCTGCATGGATTGGACATATATTCCTTTCTATCTCCCATTCTTTCCTATGATCGCTGTCTTTAGCGTTATCATACCGATATTCTCGGTGTGGAATCAAGACAACATCAAATGGGGCAAAACGCGCGGTGGGTAATGGTACTAAGTCAGCACAATGTCTCGTTCTTGCATCCTGCATGTTATCTAAAAAGCCACGTTGTTTTCAATTAATAGATGTCAGTCTTCCAAAATCATAGCCAAGTCTGTACGTCAGATGTTCTGGGCGCTGTTTAAAGCTATGACTATAACTCATAAATTATGTATTTTTGAGATTGTATGTTGTTACATATTGGTCAAACCGGCCATTATCATGGTCTTGTGTCTGTGAGATGCTGAAAGGTGGTAAAGTGCAATAGACTATGGTTGTACTGTAGTTTGACTTAGTTGACTATAATTTACTCAGGGGTGACCTACTCCCTATAGGTTCGGGCGGGTTGACTGATGTTGAGCGAAATACAGTCGAGTCTGCCGGTATAACGATCATTGTGAAGTAACGCTCGTCTGTACTGTACGAATAAAAATCCCCCAACAAGCGTTTTTGGTATGAGGTGACCATATTTTAGGGTTTGACAATTACCGCTGTTGAGGCCGCCACCAATATCGTGCTAAGATAGCCTAACCTCTGGTCAGCTCTTAGCAGCTGAATCCTCGGCCTTTCCACACTAAGGCTCAGGTGTTTAAAAGTGACTTATCTGTTTTGGGATTGTCAAGGCCTTCTGGCCTGCTACTAATTCTGCGGGCCTAACGATAGCTCCCCTGCAACCGAGCATATTGTCATACTGCATACTCGACTGTAGTACGTTCTTCCTTCGGGTACCTTATCCACTTATTCTGCTACGTTCCGACAGCTAGTAGCCCTGCTGTGGGTGTGTGGTCAGCTGGTTCGCTTCCGCCTTACGAGCACGCGAATTAATTACAACCCCGCTCGCCGATCCCTCCGGCTGTAGAGCCCCGTCCCATCTGAAATCCACACAAGATGGAGTCCGATCTCTATCCTCACAGAGGCTTCATGCTGGACACGGGCCGGAAGTTTTTTCCTGTTCAAGCCATTCTCGATCTGTTGACCGTGCTTCAGCAATACAACTTCAACGTCTTCCACTGGCATATATACGATGCAGAAAGCTTCCCCATACATTGGCCGGCAGATCGTGGTTTGACGAATGCGAGCATAGAGCACAGTCATACTTCCAGATACTATACTTCTAGGGATATTCAGAGTGTGATTTCACATGCACAGCACTTGGGTATTCTTGTCTATCCGGAGACAGACATGCCTGGCCATAGTGACATATGGTAAGTTATGAAATCACCTATTCAGCGTTTTTCAACACGAGCTCTGACGGCATTATTCTAGGGGATTATGGAAGAGACATTTGGTAGTAGGCACGCCAGATCTGAAACAACCGAAGGCCCAACTGGATATCAGGCAGCGCCAAACATACGAACATATAGCCAGTTTGGTCTCCACGGTTGACAGATATTTCGGGTCTCCCCTACATCACTTTGGCGGCGATGAAGTGGCATATATTTGGCAGACTGAAGATGACAACAAGTTGTTCGAGACG
>TARA_R110002003_G_scaffold236_9_pt1 | contig 28530 bp, 31 predicted proteins | sample TARA_R110002003 | Tara Oceans TARA_R110002003 (sample SAMEA4396441) | marine metagenome | biome: Westerlies Biome; feature: [SRF] surface water layer (ENVO:00010504); material: water (ENVO:00002006), including particulate matter (ENVO:01000060) such as... | depth 5 m | reverse complement strand
CATCTCGAGATGAGCGGATTCGTAGCGTTTACTCGCTGTCACTCTCGCTCTCGTCCTCGCTCTCGCTCGACACTTCGATAGCATCGTCAATGGCCCGTCCGCCGCGTGCCAAGCGACTCTCCGACTCAATGCTGTCGCGGAGATCGTCAGCCTCTTCAAACTCAAAGCCATCGAGCAGGCCGTCCTGGAAATCCATGGGCTCGAAAGCACCGGCTGTGCGGCTCCGCGGTCTCGCACGGCCTGCGTTCTGCCGCGCGAAGGGGGACGAGCCTAATGCAGATGGTCTGCCATTGTTGTCGTTGTCGTCGCGGACGAGGTACCGATATGGGAGATTCGTGGGGCGTGGTGGGCCATCGAACGCCGAGCGGGTCATCGGCGCATGGGGAATGTTTACACCCTTCTGCTTTAGGATCTCATCAAGATCGGTCAAGTCGTCCTCGGCGTCAATGAAGCCATTGTCGAATGCCTCCAGCGTCTTGGCAATGGTGCGATAGAGAGCCTCGGCCATGATGGGAGGGAACGCATTACCAATTTGTTTGTTCGCCTCCGTCTTCGATCCGCTGAACTGATAGGTCATGGGAAAGCTCTGGAACAACGCTAGTTCACGCGGCGTGTATTTGCGCGTGCCTGAGTAGTGATAGGCATCGCTGCCTTTGGTAGTTATGCATCCTTTGAGAAAGGAGTCAGGGTTGTATGGCTCTCTGGGGCACGCCGCAGGCTTTGGTTGGTGGTATGGATCATCCGTGGCTCGATTTCCTAGTCGCTGGATTGGAAGCAGTGCATCCTTGATGGTGTTGAAGTGCTTGAGACCGCTTCCCGTGGCACCGTGTGTAGGCTTTGGGAATGGTGGCAGCGGAGTGCCGCGCCTGTCTGATGTTAGATCAACTTTGTGGAACAGGAGGGTAGCTCACGAAGCAGCAATTATGAGAAGGCGCTTGCGGGGCTGAGCGAGACCAAACTCTGAGAGGTTCTGAATCTTGTAACGAATGTCGTAGCCAGCCTTGCCTACATCATAGAGGAGTAGGTAGAAGTTTGCCTTGTGCTTGGATTGAGTAGACAGTCCGAATGTCTGCTCAAGTGTAGCGACGCGTGGCTTGACTCGTTTGAGAATTGGCCCAACAGTGTAGATGGCTTCGAGGTTTGCTTGATCATTCGGACCGTCAGTGGTACTGAATTGTGTTAGTCATCGACGACTAAGAAAAGAAATGCTATGTATCGACTTACTGGGCCGGGCTGAAGTAGCAGCACGGAGGCGAAAGATGTAAAATGCAGACCCTGAGATCCTCTTTTGCGAATCCACGGGGCGGGAAGTTATGCGCATTTCTCATGAAAGGAAGCGCACCAGGGTGATTCAACTGGTAGGCACGGATGGCTTCTTCATCATTGTCGAGACCCCATGTTACGTGGAGACCGGCTTGCTTTGCCCCTTGAGATGCGCCACCCGCTCCACAGAAGACGTCAGCAAGCGTGTAGCGATCGTGTTTGAAGGGCATCGGGGACTTCCGCTTGTGCGGCTTGCCCTCGATCTCTTCTACGGAATTTGATCGATCGCGTTTCTTCCCTAGGCCTGATAGTCCGTAACCAACGATAGCAGAGTCGGCAACTTCGCTGGTCATGGGTATGGAAGCTGGTCTGGAAAGACCGTTTGGACTTGGGGCACTTATCGCGTCGGACTCCCTGCCGTACAGATGTCGTATGATGCCGCTGTAGGGTTTGCCATTGTCGTGGGCGATGACAATATTGACAACGCGACACGTGAGCCGACCTCCATGGAACACTTGTTGCTTGATTTCTTTGGGGTTCATTGAAGTTGGAAATGCGCATCGTGGGCCGTCCCTAAAGCTTAGGAGAGGATACGATTTGTTCGTCAGGACGCATTCTCGAGGACGGAGGACTTCATGAACCGGAACTTCTTCTAGTCCGGCGAGGAACGGGCAGCGTGGGTCATCTTCATCGACGTGCAGAACCATCGACAGCTCATTCAACTTCCCTAGAATCCAATTAGCAATCTTACTCAAATGCTCAAGTTAATCACTTACAATCAAAGATCTGGCCAAGATACTTTGTACGACGCAAGCGATGTCCTCGAAGGCGCACCTCATCTGTCTCAAGGTTTATGATGATTTTCTTGATTCGAAGAAAATCGCCGCTATGCATCAAGTCTGATTCGTGAGCTGAATGGTCTCTCAGCTCAACTGTGTCACCGGGTTTGATGACACTGCTTTTGTTGAGTTTATACCGTTGGATCTCCGCATCGGGAGCGCGTATAGAATCCTCTGCGTGTAGTTTGCGGAAGCGCGCAATATCGTTCTTTGAGTTGGCGGTCGTTGGAGTGGCGGAACTTGCACTTGACGCAATCTCTGTGATCTCAGGCTCTGAGTCTGCGCAACGAGTGAGCTTGAAGCACATGAAAATAAAAAGTAACTCGTACCATAGTCAAGCAATTCTAGTTCACTCTCTGAACTGTTCACAACGTCGTCATCCTCGTCTGAAATAAAGTATGGACGAGAAGCAGACATCGTGCGGTAGTTGAGCTATGCGGCGTTAGTTGAGCGTAGCGTGAGCGTAAGGTATTGTGAGGGGGTCTTTTAAGCGCGTGGCATTTCTCACTTACCTTGCTGTTGATTAGCAGCCCGCCTCGCTCAGATATTACCAAGAGCGTGACTCTGACCGCGAAGACGACTCGTGGTAGCGAGCGTGTTATGTTGCTGGAGTGGAGAGGTGTCGTGATGCTGTGGGGTAATGTGATCGATATATAGGACTAGCGGATTTGTAGGTGCAGTAAATGGCCCCGGCGTCTAGCTAGAAGTTGTTGCCGTGCTCATGGTGAAGTGAAGCTCATGAGGAGGAAGTCGAGGTGAAGCAGAGGCGCAAGCCTCTTAACATATGCTAGCCAGTAAGACAAAGGGACCAAAAAAGAGCGAGAACTTGTGGCGGCAGATGTTGAGGCAGCGGATGAGGTAAAGTGGAGCGAGAAGACATGTGAAGGCAGCAGAGGCTGCACGCGAGGGCTATCAAGGCAGATAAAAGAGTAAGCGGGGTAATAGAAGAATAATTCATAGAGGAAGGAGCTACCGGTTGTGGTAGGAAATAGGAAGGAGAGCCTGGGCACTATACCACGCCTAACATATCTATACAGGAGCCGAATGCATCAGTCAGATGATATGTCGAGCGTGGTCATCGGGTCTGCTCATCGGGTCTGCTCATCGGATAGTCTTCTCCACAAACTCCTTCTCTAACCGCCCGACCTCCTTCTTGAACGTCTCAATCTCCTTCCAGCAGTCCAGCGGCCGCCGGTCATTCGTCCTCAAGCACGCGACAACCGCCTCCTTCGCCTTGCCGACCTCGGCGTCGACCTGCTCCAGTTTCTTCCTGTTCGCCAGTTTCGCCTTGAGCGCTTCGATTTCCTTGGTGACGCTGTTGTTGCTCATGTCCTTCTGCCGTTGCTTCTCCGCGAGCGTCGCTTTAGAGGACGTCGCATCGGATATCTTCTCGACCAGGCCTGGTTCGCTGGGCTGGTCGGGCTCGCCAGAGAGGGTCTCGCTGAACTTGGCGAAGTTCTGGGCTTCTTGCTCGCGCAGCTTCTCGAGTTCGGCGGTCAGGCGCTCCTGGTACTGCAGTTCTTGTTGCCGTGATCGCGTGGAGTCTGTCTGGAGGCCAATCAGCGCCACTGCCTATTTGGTCCCTTCCAAATCGTGGATGACGTACGAAGGTGTTTTTCTGGATCGAGTCGACGAGTTCATTAGAGAATTTCACGGGGTGATCACTGCGCGCAAACGTATCAGCTTCCTCCTCGAATAGAGTCGCGGCATCGATCGAGGCGCATCAGAGCCATTGGCGTGGCGGAGACAAACGTACGGTGAGAAGACATGCTGTGCGACCTCCGAAGAGGGTTTCGAGTTTTCTGCACCCATTGTCGCGCTGTCGGATGGGCGGACTGGCTGCACGATGATGCTGAAGCTGGCAGAAGTCGGAGCTCACGGCTTGGCCGACACGACCACGCTAGTACGCCCTGGGAAGCGATCGGCATGCGCGTCAAGACACCAAAAGTTATCGCGACGTTGCGACAACGCGGAATGCAATTACGGTTCCGCCATAAAGTCTGGCCGAGGAAGCAAACGGAGGAACATACGTCGCTGTTGCTCGTTTGGACACACTCATTTGAAAGTTTCCCCGTCTCTCTGCCCACCTCATAAAGCAACTGTACACACTCCTACAACCATGCTGCAGTCCTCCATATCAAGCTGGCTGAAGAAACCAGCAGCCACCAAACACGCCGACCAGGCCTCGCAGCCGTCTCCCAAGCCGTCTCCCACGTCGAAGCGACCGCCACCTCCCCCCAAGTCCGCCTCTGCACCCTCCAGGGTGCCCTCGACGACAGCCCCCGCCCCGCAAGCCATGGACAACTGGAACGACATACCGGATGACTTCCTGCAAGCTCCATCGAGACCAAGGTCGAAGAAAAGCCCCCGTTCATCGAGGAACGCTACTCCAATGGCTACCTCGCGGGTCCCGACACCAGTCAGTGTGCCAGTCCAGAAGCCTGCAATACCACAGCTGTTCGCTCTGCGCCCACTGCCACCAAACGTCGAGCTTGTACCGCTCACACACGAGCTCCTTCCAGCCTACAAGCGCCTCAACGCCCTGACCCTGCCTGTAGCATACCCTGAGAGCTTCTATAAGGAAACCATGACCGAACCCTACCTCGGCATCACACTAGTCGCCTTGTGGCACTCGGCGCCCTCTCAAGGCAGTGGTGCAACCCTGCCCGCTGAGCCACCGCGGCTCGTCGGCGCTGTTCGCTGTCGTCTTCTCCCATCCTCGCAACTCTACATTTCTACCATTGGCATCCTTGCACCCTACCGTTCACATGGCATTGCCATGCATCTTCTACAAGCTGTTGTCCGAAAGGCTGTCGAATTACACAGCGTGAAGAGTGTCGTAGCCCATGTCTGGGAAGCGAACGACGAAGGGCTCGAGTGGTACAAGAAGCGGAATTTTGAAGTACTCGGGAAAGAGGATAGTTACTACAGGAAGCTGAAGCCGCAAGGCGCATTTCTGGTCAAGAAACTCATCGGCGTGGGCGATTTGTTGGGCAGCTTTGCAGCTGAAGAGAAGACTACCAACGATATTGCCACTTGATCGGATTTACGATCCGGCTAACCAAGTCTGCTATCGCTTTGACGTTGTCAGATGCAAGCAATTACCACGAACACGCGCCTACCGCTGTTCTCAGATTGGCTGTCCGAATCTCTGGATATTCCAGCACGTTGTTCCCTTTGATCTTCCCGTTTACCCGGACCCGGACAACGGCTGGTGGTAACACCCGGTTGGGTCAGCCGTGCTATCTGCAAGCTAAGTGAACGCGGAGACGACACAACAGTAATATCCTTCAATTTACAACTTGGCGATATGCCAAGCTAGTGTAGCGGTCAGCGACACTTCCCTCCCCACGGACTGGTGGCGCTTGGACATAGGCCCAGATCAATTTGCGGGTAAACATGTCCACGCCTCAGCATGCGAGATCACACAAGAATAGCATCAGTGTTTATCTCGAAGAGTCTCGGTAAACAGGCGACTTCTTGCCTGTAGATGACGTACGAGACTCCATACGACTATCGTTGTGTAGACGCCGGTGAAGAGATGGGCAACATGATGGGCCATGCTTGCTGCTGTAGTGAGTGTGGCGACTTAGCATCATTCCACACGATCCACGCTGCTTCTGCTGATGCAACGATTTCACCTCGGGCTTGTTCCTGCATGAAAACAGGACCCCCACGACGGTCAAAGTTTAGCTGGAACCGTCGTCGGCAATGAAGCCGAAGCTCAACAGGACCTGGGCCGCGGAAAGTAGGCGCCTTGTCCCTTCGCAATCAATGTCCACGCAGCAATAGATTCGACGCCTTCGTATCTGCACTTGGCAATAGTCTCTCAATCTATCACGACACCCAACGATGGGTTGTGGTCGTAGCGCGATGTTTTCGTCGATCGGACGTTCAGCATCTGCGGGCGATAGAACAGTAGCCAGCGTTGACGAAGCGTATAAAATGCTTCTCATGCTTCGGGGAAGCTGCATCAACCGGCAAGCAATAATCTCATTCTGCGCAACATTGGTCCCTCGATCACCACGCAAGTCATCATGCAGCTCATTACGCTCTCTATTGTTGTCTCGTCACTACTTGCGTGCACATTGGCTGTAAGTATAGCAACCTCGAATCTTGCTAGACGTGCTAACATGAACAGGCCCCAGCAAACCACCACGCCCTAGTCCCTCGCCAGACGTTCATCATAACATGCATCGGGGGTCGTTGCGATGATGGTTCAACCCCATCATCTACACCAATTCCCAAGTCGTCATCATCGAAGATGCCTGACCCACCAAAGACCACCAGCAAATACACATCGCCAGTGGTGACTCCCACGCCAAGCAAGGTCAGTCCATCTTTTCGCGATCTCATCCCCATACTTGTCAGAACCGCTTTGGAGAACCTGCTAACATCGAGACAAAGACTATCAAATCAACACCAAAGTCGACCATCCAGCCAACCAAGACCGGCGGAGGGGAGGTAGGGCCGAGCAGCACTGCTTGCCCCGTCCCACTATATTACCAATGTGGAGGCTATTATGATGGCAAGCCTTGGACCGGATGCACGAAGTGTGTGCAGGGTGCAAAGTGTGTTGTGCAGAATGGTATGCTAAGTACGCGGTCTCAAGAGTATGAATGCTAATTGGACGTAGAATTCTACTACCAATGTGTCGCGGAGTAGAGATACGAGCGATGAACGACGCGATGAGCAATGTGGTGCTGTAGAGCACTCCAAGATTGCAGCAAAACAGAGAGCCGACCTGAACGTTACCAGGGAGTAGTAGCCAACCATCATATCTGCTTTCACATCGTTTGCTCTCAGCATTGCCATTGGGATGTTTGCGTTCGTTTCAATCTTATGCATCCTCCAGTCCCCACAGTTCTGATGCACATGCCGGCACCAGTCATTCCTTTCTCGACCTCTTCAAATCTTCGTCACCATCAAGGGGCTGACGGATGCTGACTACACGGGCTTGAACTCGGCGCCAGAAGGCGTGGTGGGGCAACCAGGAACATGGAGCTACCCCACCATACAACTGTCTATTTACCTCCCAATTAAAACGTCATGCCAGCTAGAAGTTCCGCTCGAAGCCGCTCAATTCCTGCTTCAATTCATTTCCTCTCGCTCTTCTCCTTCCAATCTGTTTTTGCATTGCCGTATTCTCCATTTTAATTTCTGCGCAATTCATTCTCCAGTCTCGTCTCGTTTCATCTCAAGACATTTGCGAATACCATCACACCATCCCTAGTCCAAAACAATGCCCGACCCACGCGTCTTCATAGTCCGCCACGGCGAAACAGAATGGTCTCTCAACGGCCGCCACACCGGCTCCACCGACATCCCCCTCACCCCCAACGGCGAGAAGCGCATACGCGCCACAGGCAAAGCCCTCGTCGGCGACGACCGCCTCATCGTGCCCGGCAATCTAGCACACATGTAACGCTCTCCCTCCCCCGTCCCTCCTCCCTCTATTCCCCCACCTACTATCCCCACGCATCTAGCGCAGCAATGCTGATGCAGCGCTATAGATACGTCTCCCCCCGCACCCGCGCCCAACGCACCCTCGAACTCCTCAACCTCGGCTGCCGCGACCGCTATCCCTGGCACCCATCCTCCACCGACTCCTCCGGCCCCCACAGTCTCGACATCCGCACCAACGCCGCCATCGAAGTCACGCAAGCCATCCGCGAATGGGACTACGGCGACTACGAGGGCAAGATCACCGCGGACATCAAGCGCTCGCGCGCCGCGCGCGGCCTCAACGCCGACTGGGACATCTGGCGCGACGGGTGCGAAGGCGGCGAGTCGCCCGAGGACGTGAGCATGCGGCTCGACGCGCTGATCGCGGACTTGCGCGCGCGCTTCCACGCGGGGAGGTTCGGGCGCGAGGCGGGCTGGAAAGGGAAGGCAGGGGAGCCGAACGATGTGTTGATTGTGGCGCATGGGCATATTTTGCGCGCGTTTGCGGCAAGATGGGTGGGGAAGAGGCTCGAGGAGAATCCGAGTTTGATACTCGAGGCGGGCGGGGTCGGGACGTTGAGTTATGAGCATCATAGTATTGAGGAGCCGGCGATTTTGCTGGGTGGGGCGTTTGTGGTGGATGTTGTGGAGAGGGAGAGGGAGGGGGAGGAGAAGGAGAGTGGGAAGGGGTGAGCGGGGCTGGATGGGGTGGAAGCTTGAGGGTTGGGATTCTTTCGCGAGTTTCGGCTTGGGAAGAATGCCGTTTGGAAGCCTGTTTTACCACGGGTTGGGCGAAAGGTAGGCAATCGCCGACTGAGGGAACGGTCACGAACACACAGCCTGGACGTCTTCAGCGTATCGGTGCGCTGCATTTTTCCCTTTCGTTAGGTCTGACTATTTCGCACATTGCAAGCCACAGTACCTTTCCTTCCGTCCGTTTACCATTCGTCACTCCACGTTTCGCACTTTTCAACTGTCCAACCCTGAATTTCCATCACGTCAACAAGACTGTGTCTCAAGTCGCCACCGGGCGTGGCATGAGCCTCTGGTAGTCCAGGCTCTTCTGCTGAAGATCCTTCTCGAATTTGTCCCGGTTCTTGATAATCCACAGACCCATCTCACGCAGGCCGAATGCGTTCATCAACGCATCACGGCCGTATTCGGGATCGCTCTTGAGCGCCACCTTCGGAAAATCTCGACACAGAGCATCCAAGCCGATCTGCACTTTTGAGAGCGGGCCCTTCGCTGCCTTCTCGGCGACCTTGGCGATATCGACGGCACGGCCATGGACCATGCGCAAGCTGTCAAGGTCGGAACGGAGATTGTGACCGACGATGATGGTCTCCTTGTCAACAAACTTCCACAGAGCGGAGCGCGCAGCAGACCAGCCTTTCAAGACCTTGAAGCCATTCTGACGTGCCTGCTCCATGTCATTCCAACTGAAGAGGCCTGTATCGGTGGAGCGCCAATCTGCGACTTGGGCGTTTGGGTCCGTGCAGACGAGATGGCTCATGAGGATGCGGCAGGTAATGAGATCGACGGCGGCGATCTTGACGACTTCTTGTTGGCCGCCTAGGAGCACGACCTTGCTGCACGCTAGAGCGACGACACCCAGTCCCGGCTTCGAGCGATCGCGATCGGGAGAGGGCTCGAACTCGGACGCAGGATACTGGATCTTGTAATCGTCTAGTAGCGCTTTGGGTGGTGGCAGATACTCACCTTGGAGGACCTTGGGCAGATGGCACATGCCGTCAAACATGGCGACCACGTCAGACTGCCTCGAATAGCCAATGCGGGTCCAGTCGATGCCGCACACAGTCATCCTACCGTCGTGATGGATGAAAATGTCAGACTGGATGAGGAGGCGCAGAATCTTGCCATGGATATTCTTCGCCTGCTCTATGTCGAAGGTGTCACCCATGTGCCGGCTGCTAGGTAGTATACCTGAGCCTGGAGCCGATGCGAGGCGAGCCGGTGCTTGAGTCGAGTCATGGTGAGGGGGAGTGTGAGAGTGCGGAGGCATTCTCATACCTGTACCTCGCGCAGCCGGTTGACCTCGAGGGTGTATGGGTGTGAATTGTGGAGGAGGCGGCGGGTGGAAGACCGGCATCGGCGAGCGACGTGCGACCATTGGGGTGCCTCGACCGCCTCGGTGACCGCCGCGCGCAGAAGCTCGGGGAGGTTCACGTAGAAGGCCTTCACGCTTTAACTGCTCGCGTGTACGTTGACTCAGCATCCAGGAATCACTGCCATTGGGATCGAGCCTTTTGCCTCCAACGCCGTGCTTATCAGCCTTGTGCGCCTTGAGGCCGGGCTCCGACCTAAAGGGCATTTGGCAACCGTTGATGTCACAGACGAACGTTGAAGAGTTGGATGCCACTGTCGAAGGAGTTGGCGAAGGCGTTGCCTGAGTTGTCGAAGGGCGATGTTGAGACAATAGAGTGCCGTTGGAAACATCCCTTAGTGACCCCCAGATGACTTGCGAGACACTTGTCTGCGCCGAATTATCTTGAGGTGACAGCGGAGGTTGAACGACCTCAGGCACGTTTGAAGTCATCCGAGCTGCCTTGGAGCCTCCAATGGCCCGCCTGGTCGACCACTTGACGGTGGCACAACGCAGAGAGTGAGCGTTGTACTGGGCCTTGGAATCGAACCTGCTCTTGCACTTGCCACACCACTCTTTACCGACGCTCAGATCAGACGGCGCCTCTGAGCCACTATCACCCACAGCGTCCTCCTCGGAGTCTTCGTAGCCAAGCACATCGTTCATGGTATATTTGGGCGCGTCCGGATCGATGTAGCCAACACGGTTCTGGGGCGACGTCTTGTGCCTATGATCGGCGCAAGGTCCATTCACCTTGTAGCTGCGATGATTGTCGTACTCACGGCGAGTCCTGAAGGTATTCGTACACCTGTCGCAGTCGATCGGCTGTTCAGAATGGGCAGGTGGTGGCCGAGTCTGAGTCGGTGACACGCCCGCGGACGCCTTCTGGCAACTCGGAGGCTTCTTCATAATATGATCTCTCAGTCCGCGAGGTGTAACAAATTTCTGTCCACAATCGTCGCAGGCGTACTCGTCGGTGGCGTGGCCCGAGTTGATCTTGTGGGTTTCGAGAGCAAGTTCGTCGTTGAAGGGCCAGCCGCAGACTTTGCAGCTCAGCTGCGGTGAAGAGTTGTCCTCGTGATGTTCGGTGTGCAGGTTGAGCTCGGCCTTGGAGGTAAAAGACAGCGAGCACATCCCACACCAGAAGACTGGCCGCTTCTTATGCGCCATGTCTGGTGGGGTCAGGTGAGGCGAGGTGGGGTAAGAGATGAGTGTCGCGAGGGCCTTTGTGGTTGTGTCGATCGGTGTAGTGAAGCCGAGTGCTCCTGCGTATTTTTGCGGGAAGCGTGTGGGCGATATATGTTGTTTATGGCAGTCGCGACTTGGGCACGGACGCAGTATCGCCAGATCACGTGGGCATGATGATTAAGATGAAGTGATCCGCCTGTTACAGCAGCCGCAAGGCCTGCGCGGACCTTGAATACTTTTAATTAACTAAACAAGAGCGAAGGCACGACGTAACCTTGTCGGTGGATGAAGTGAGTTGGTGAAGGACTGCGCCCACTCACTCACGTGTTGAGCGAGCGCTGGCAGACTACCATCCACGAACCCAGCTCGACCGAACACGGTCTTATGTCAGGCTGAACGGCCCAAAACCTTTTGCCCGTTGCATTTCCACCTCTATTCGATGGGAGGCAGTGCACCACCTCCTGCCGCCTAGCAGTGCCTCTGGCGTATCGGCCAACGATATCATGCAGGCCCACGATTTAAGGAGTCTTACCATGCACATACAACACAGTGGTCTCAATACAGGGTGCTAAACTCGCATGCAAATACTAGAGAGTGCTTGGGTTCGGCGCGCCAACGTTTCGAACAGCGCACCGCGCTTTCCAATCCCCATTCGAAAGAAGACAGCAGTCTTGATTAGAAGAACAGATGCTATAGGTGATGCGAAATTATGGACAACAGAGCAAAGCCATGTTTGCTACAAACGTGAACTTCGCTCTGTCTACACGTGCGTTCCTCATAGCAGCAATCTGCGCTCCAGTCGCATCCGATTGTCTCGAATAGTAGGCTGGATGTATTGGTGACTGCGAGACAGCAGCATTACTTGCATTTGAATTGTATCGCTATGAGATGCTCCGGCCGGCAGGCCTTCACCATTCTCAAGGGTGTTGCTACTAGTGTTAGGACGTTGGCGACAAGCCCGGAGTCTTTTGGGTTTTCTGAAGTATAATATATCGCGGATTCTCCCAAGCTTGTAACAGCACAGTCTGTCTACAGCTCCCTATGGTCGTGCTATGGACGCTCTTCAGCTACCGAAAGGGTGGTGTCCGCTGGTTGTGTTTAATGTTGGTCGTGTCGCCAGATGGTAACTAAGAACTACGATTTACGGTTGCAATCAAGCAATTCACATACACTTTGGTCAACCAGCCTTGCTAGTTCCCAAGTCTGTGAGATTCGATGATGTTCTCCAAATCATTGGCTGGCCAGTTTTCTACTTCTTTCAGCCATGGGTCTGCTGCGCCCGATGCGCGGGAAACGTGCGGTCGATAGAGGCTGGCATGAAAACTGGGTATATAAACCTTGCCTCCCATAGTCTGAGAGCCTTATCTTCTTCCTTTGCAGGACTTGATGGAAGTTTGACTGCACTCGATCCACACAATCTCATACCCTACCGCCTCGTATCATTAACATGCACCCCCACTTCCCCACTGCCCATCACCCTCGCAATCGTCACCGCCTCCCTCAGCGCCTTGCCCAAATGCCCTCTCACACCCGCCTCCTCAAGCACCATCAGCCCGCCAATCGTGCATCCCTCCGGCGACGTCCCCTGGTCCTTCAGCAATCCCGGATGTACTCCGCTCTGCAGCATTTCCACCGTGCCCTTCATGCTCTGGTAGATCTGTATCTGCGCAATGTGTCTAGGCAGCCCGACTGCAACGGCGGCATCGATGAAGGCGTCGCAGATCACGGCCCAGAAGGCGGGTGTGGAGCCGCTGACAGCGGTAGTGGCGGCCATGAGCTTTGGTGCGATGTGCACTGCCTGGCCAAGTTGAGAGAATATCGCGTCTGCGAGTTCCATGTAGGCGGGTGGGAAGCCGTCGGCCGGGTCTTCGATGGCGGTCATGGATTGCGAGACTTGTGCTGCGATGTTGGGGAGCGTTCGGAGGACCCAGGTTCGCTCGCTTGAGTTGGTTGAGGTGTTGGCAGATACTAAGGCCTCGAGGCTTTCTCTTGACCAGCCTGCAGCTATACTGATGAGCAGCTTTCCCTTGAGGGCTGCGACGATGCCAGCTTGTTGGAGCGTGGCTTCGACGTCTGCTGGATCGACACCGAGGATGATGACGTCCGCCTCTTGCACGGCTTCCACGTTCGCGCCGCGTAGAATCTCCACCTTCCCGTGCTCAGACTCCTTGGAGAATTGGTTCAATAGCCGGTCTTGTGACTTTATGCTGTGAACACAAGCGATATATTTGGAGAAGTTTGCTTTCGAGTCTTTAGGCGCACTGAGAAGACTTTTCAAGATGGGAGTTCCAAGGTTTCCTGGCACGAGTCATGTTTTATACTTGTGTGGATGTGAAAAAAACCTACCGCAACCCAGTATGCAAAGCGTTTGGCTAGACATGATGCGCTCCAAATGGCGAGTGTGGGATGTGAAGCTGATATTCGTGATCGTTATAATATTTTCCGACCGAGTTCGATGAGATACAGCTCGAGAATCTAGTAATTGAACAAGCTATTGCCGTTCCACGGTCATTCACGACGACCTCTGGGTCTTTCTTAATGCAGGAAGGCGCATATCGGGAGTGCATCCGATGTGCATTCATAATGATTGGCTGTGGCAGGTGCGACTTCGGTACCCCTCATCCCCAACGTCAACTTGCATCTGAACGCGTACAACATCCAACACCGATGCTAACCGCCGACCTGCATGCGAGAAGCCTTGTAATTGCACCTTTGAGATAAGGTACATCAGCTGAGATCATATGCCAGGGTGTCATGAGCTAATGCGGCGAAGTAAGAATTTCAACACGTGGGTAACACGAAGTAATCTAGCAGACATCGCAGTATCGTCTCGTGTCTTTACTCAAGCAGTAAACACCGCCTTCATTCTCCTCCAGGTCTCCTTTCTCAACGCCGCATCTCTGTTCTCCACTCCTCTCCTTACCAAATACCCAATGCATTCGCCCATCGTACCCCACGTCGAACACTTGAGTACCTCGGGCGGATTCTGATTCTCGTCTCGTTCTGCCAGTAGTGAAAAGCTAACCTCGTCGCTCATGCCATGTAGTTGACCAAACGCGACTGGCACGGTGGGCAGACCGGCTTCGATGCGCTGTTGGCGAAGTCGATGTGCTGACAGGACGCTGTCGCGATTGTGTGATGCGAGGAAGAGGTTGACGGACGGGAAGGGCTTTGCATTTGGCCCGTTGGCGCCGAAGTCGCCAATGTGTTGGCGGAGGGCGCCATGGGCTATGCTGTTGTACGCATCGTCTGTGTCTTGCTTGGTGTCGTGGATTAGGCTTCTCTCGTCTGAGAGAATGTATGCGCCGCGCACAAGCTTCAAACCCAATGTGAAGCCGTCCTTCTGTGCCTCGGCGAGATGCGCTGCGACATTTGCCGGGGTTGCTTTCAGATATGCTTGGTATGTGTTGTAGATGACAGCCTTCCCATCGGTGTTGAATTTGTGCATAAGTTCGAGAGCTGTGCGACTGATGCCCCTTTGCCAATTTTGTGATTCGGCATCTACAATGATCTGGATGCCTCGTTCCTTGCATCTCACCGCGATTTCATCGAGAGCGTCGAGCATCTGCTTTGGTGGCAGATCGCCTTTCGCAAAGGCTTCAACGACTGCTGGACCGCCTCCTGTTGTTCTGGACTCATGTTAGTACTCAGTAGTTGTGCGGATACAGCATTTTGCACTTACTTGATTGCGAGGATGTCACCTTCTGAGATAAGGTCCACAGTCTTTAAAGTACCCACTCGCCATGCCTCGATGTCGGTGTCATCTGCTACGGCTGCTTCCATCTCGTGGAACTTCTCTGTCGTACTGCTCAGATGCTGAGACTGCTTAGCCTTGCTGTCGAACACCGTCTCTTTCGCAAAGGTCAGGATGACTCCCTTGAACCCAAGGTCTTTCAATTGATTCACACATGCTCTTGTTTCCTTTTCCGTTTCGCCTGCGCAGAACTGGTTGTATAAAGTTCGTTTCAATATTGCCTTGAGAACTGGGTTCCGGTCAACGTCAAATATATAGCTTCGATTTGGCTTGGCGAAGAACGATAGCAGGCGTAGTGCTGGAAGCAGGAGCATCTTGTTCGACGAGACTGTGGCAATGAACAGCGATCGGAGAAGCATATGTGTGGGCATAACGGAAAGCGGGTGTTCCGCTAGTCTTTGCTCTGCTGTGACCACTCCATCATGTGCACTTTGACTTCTCTTGTCTCGTGTAATCGCTGTTGTTGAGGTGTATCGGACTTCGATTATGTTGAAGCTAGTCCCAAACGTCTGTCTTGTCGCCACGCATCTCAAAACTGATGCGGCAGACCGCGGCTGAAGCATAGTCCTGTATGAGCTACAGGAGCTGTTGTTCGAGAGGAAGGCAGCTAGGATTGTTTACTGACAAGTAGAAAGTGGAAAGAGTGAGCGTCAAAGTAGTAGGTCGTCATTGATGCATACGCCTCGATCAAACTGAATGCAGCTTATATCCCCTTATCTCCATCATACACTATCTTGACGCTCACAACCCCGCTCCACGCTCTCGAACACTGCTGCCCTGTGCCCCACGTTACTCGTGACCACTGCGCTCTCTCGTACCGTAGCTCGGGCACTGAGCCGACTCGCATACGTGGTCTACATTGGGTGACTGGTGCTGCCGGCAAATGACGAGATCTGTCATAGGACAAGACGATAAGCATAGATGATGCACAGTTTCGTTACTATTACGAGAAAGTGGGTGAATGCATAGCTAGATGCTGCTTTGGGGATGGTGCGGGGTTGAGCGGTTTAAGTCGGGTCAACATGTTTGTCAGATCCTTGCCCAGGTGGTCGTTATGGGCATATCGGAGCGCTCATTTTATGGTCATACTCAATTATGGCACTATTCTGGCTCTTGATGGTGTTCACTTCCAAGATTGCATTCTCACAATCTAAAGCAAGACAGATCGCATGTCTCAATTCTGGGGACCAAGTGCTTATGATACATGTCATTAAGACTCTTCAGATGCCGTGATATGATTCTATACAACAACGAGTTGTAGTAAAATCACAGAGTATGTCTCTATGCTTCATTTGCCACTCCCAGTATACGATGGAAGTAGTCCCGCATGGCAGTGTTCGCGACAAGCCCAACTCCAAACGCCGGTACAATTCTCGAGCATCGCATCGCTGTAGTCGGCATCAAACTACGCCGCATCCTTGCTACACGAGCAGCGCTACCTTCTCTTTGCGGACAGTTGTAGAAGTCCAGCGCCAGCAGATGCACCGGAGTCGCGACGACTTGAGACAGTATTGGTACAGAAAGCTGCAGTGCAGCCATCTTCAGTGCTGGGTTGGCGAAGTAGGAATCTGAAAGTAGAGGTGATAGCATGGGCGGAAGGTTCACAGAACCAAAAATTGTGATAGCATCGCGAAATAGAAACGTTGCTCCCACGATTCGAGGCACCTTTGTGGACGGTGCAGGACTTCGCGTCGCAATTGCACCGGACTTTGCTAGGAATGGAGCTGGCGGCATGCTGCTGGAACCCGTTGGACGCCCATATAACTGGACGAACCGGATATCTTTCCAGACTCCAAGAGGTACATTGACGGTGCAAGTCGAGATGAAGGTAATGGTGCTGACCAAAAGGGCATCTGCTCGCGCTGTGAAAGCTTTCGCAACACTCTCGACTGTATTTGCCGTCGTATATGTCGCTGCATACAGCGTCCAGACGTAAAAGAAAGGTTTTGCGGCGAAGAATAGCCGTGGATGACGGAACGAGGAGAGAATGTGAGACTTCAGAGTTGAGAGAAGCGGATGCTTGTTCGAAGCTGCGTTTTCAACAACGGCTCTATCTTATGATTAATGAGAACTCATGTGAAAAGTTTGTTCGCACTAACCTGTCGATGGCAGTAATCAATGGACTGACAAGCGTAGCTGAGATGCCAGCTGCAGCAATGTCGCCTGCCAGGAGTCCGGGTAACTTGCTTGTCCTCCATTGCTCATTGAAGGCGTTGTTTCGGAGTTGTTGTTCCATAGGAGAACTCTTGAGCAGCTATCTTGCACTTGCCAATAAACGTTCATAATCCGTTATACAAGAGCTAAATTCGTCCTGCTCTCCTGCAAGACACGGCAAGTGGCGACATGACTTCAGCAATTCCTGCGAGATTGGCCACTGCAATTTTCTCATTCATGTCTAATCATCTCGTATACCTGCATCGCATGCCTATCAGTCGCTTGACTTCGGCTCTTCTGAGCCGCTGCATTAGGAAGTTGCGACTTACCCAATGCGGCAGGGGGGTCCGACGGAAAGGCTGCCGGTGCTATTGCTGATCTAAATGGCTGAGAGTGTGTAGTGTTTGAGCCAGTCGGCGTCAAGAACGAAGTAACATTACATTGTCGGGTGGATTTCTCCTACCGATAGTCTACGCATTCTGCATGGGTCCCGATGCTGTCCAGAAGTGGTGGACGTGGGGTGCCGCACGGCCCTACGCCCGAGATCGCATGACACCTTCGGCTTGCACCACCCAGCTGTATCCACGTAGAAAATCTGGCGGCATATTTTTTAATACGTGCCAGATCGAATTGTGCTTCTCATCCATCTGATTCACTCATTCTACGGCAGTATCGTCGTCAACATGGGTGTGTCCAAAACGGCTCCGATTGCCATTATTGGCGGCGGTGCATTTGGCCTGTCAACCGCTCTCGAGCTCTCAAAGCAGGGCTACACAGATATCACAGTGTTTGAGAAGGATGATGAGATTCCGTCCCGGTGGTCAGCTGCAAATGACCTGAACAAGATTATGCGCGCCGAATACGAAGATGACTTTTACACCGCATTGGCAGTGGTAAGTAGAGGGTACTAATATGTAGCGATTAATTCACTGACAAAAATCGAAGGAAGCAACGCACGCATGGCAAACCCCTCTGTATGCGCCATACTTCCATCGTGTTGGCTACCTGAACTGCGTCACTGGTAAAGCGCCTCGGAAAGCTGCCGACACAATGAAGCGCTTTCATGCGGCTGCTGAAAGACATCCGGAAATGAAGCCATATGTCGACACCATCAATGGCCCGGACGACATCAGGTCGTTCTGCTGGCAGTTCAAAGATGGCGCATTGCCTGGTTGGAGAGGTTATTTGAGCAGGTACGATGGCTACGTGCACTCAGCCAATGCACTGCGTGGGATCTATCGAGAAGCGCGATCGAGTGGTGTGAGATTCTTCCTCGGCGGTAGGGCCGGTGCGATTCAAGAGTTGGTATACGAAGGATCAGGCTCAAAAAGAAAGAGTATTGGTGTACGTACAGAGAATGGTCGCTTCCATGCTGCCTCACTTGTGATTGTTGCTGCCGGAGCGGCCGCAACGAAAGTGCTGCCAGAAATAGGCAGTGAGGTTTCCGCGAAATCCTGGTCCGTCGCACATATCCGCCTCACCGATGAAGAGACCTCAGCACTTCGCGGTATTCCAGTAACATATGCTCGAGACCTTGGCTTTTTCTTTGAGCCTGATCCGAAGACCAATCTCTTGAAATTATGTCCCATGGGCGGAGGCTACATCAACACCAGCCCTTCAACCGGTGTCTCGGAAGCACCCAAAGAGCCGAGTCGCGGCTTTGTGCCACCGGAAGATGAGAGAAAAATGCGCGAATTACTTCGCCAGACGCTTCCACATCTTGCAGATCGGCCACTCGTCGAGAAGTCCTTATGCTGGTTCGCAGATACCGACGACTCTGACTTTATCATCGACTTTGTTCCGCAAACCTCTTCATCCATTGTTCTCTTATCCGGAGACTCCGGCCATGGATTCAAAATGTTTCCAATTGTTGGGCGTTGGGTGAAGAACCTGCTTGAGGAATCTACGGGCACACAAAGCATCAAGCGATGGCGGTGGAGGATACCAAAGGCGAAAGCGAAAGGGGGGACCTTTGACGATGATGTGAGCTGGAGGATAGGTGATGTGAAAGAGTTGCGTGATATCCTAGCGACTTCACTGGTCTCCGCAAAGCTGTAGTAATCTCCGTAGAATATAGCGGATATCACTCAGGCGGATATTCAGATTGGTGTAGCCAATAGATCGCTAGCGGTGAAAATCTTGTTCTTTGCGTGGACTACAATCGCGGATCAATCATGTGATAGTTGTCGAGCGTTGCAAATGACAACCAGTCTGTGCCCTCAATGTCCATCGATTCCGCCACTGCTAGGATCTGTTCTGCGGTCAGATCGTCGCCAAATCCACTGCCTCCATCACTCAAGCCAGTGTAGAGTGGTGTCATTCCCTTTTCTGGCGGCATCAGCCCTGCAGTAGACTGATAACCTTCCGGGAAGGTAAGTTCATCGCTTGCGTGATGCATGCCAATGCCGCTGTCTGGCATGGTAGAAGACGTTGGCGGTCGATGTTGGTTTTGCCGATAGTCTTCTAGCATCTCATCTAGCTTGCGCAGCTCGATGATTCGGAATGCCGCAATTCGATTACCGTTCGATACCATAGTCTCCAGGAAACTGTATGCTTTCTCGAGCCATTTTGATTGGTTGTCGAGCAGACTGGTGTCAACAAATCGCATAAGGATGAGCACCATGGTGGAAACAAACAATGCGTCGAGATCCCATGGCAGGAATGTTTCTACAACGCCATTAGCTAGTTACTAGTCGAGCATGCGATATCGAACACTCACCCAAGAGGCCTTGATCCTGTAAGCTCTCGAGTATGCTTAGAATCTTCTGCGAGGCTTCTAACGACATACTTAATAACTGCCTAATCTTACGTGAGGATAGCAAGGGCTCTATTTCACGAGGACACTCGAAGATTTTCTTGACGCAGCAAAACAGCAGTGGCCTTGTCACCACCACGATGGTCTAGGCGACTTGTCAGTCTCCTTCTACGCTGAAACGTCACTGAACCATCACTGGAGACTGACCTGATAGTAGAGAAGATGTAGGTGAGCTGGCATACGTGAGATGCCACCGAACCGATCGTCTGGGTGCAAAGGAAAAGATTGGCGAAGATCCTGAGCAAGAGTGGTCAAGTCGTCTAACACAGCTTTAATGCTGATAACGAACCTCTTGCGGAGTCGCCCTTGGACACCGTATACCGCTAACGCAGGCGCAATATTAGCCTCATTGCACAGTTCTGGTAGTCGAGTGACTCACTTCTTGAGATCTCAGCATATATCCGTGCAAGCTTGATCTGCATGTCCAAAGCCGCACCTCGTTGTGCTGAACTCGGAAAACTCGGAAGCCGACAGGTTATGTCATCATCTCGAATGTTCTGAGGCAGCCCCATCAAGGACGTCATTTGACGGTCCAGAATATACACGGTCCACCAGATCTTGCGAGATCGCTGAACGATGCCTTCGCCCAGATCGGCTACAGGCATATCAGTGTGCATGCCCTGCGCTAGGGCTATACGCATTGCCTGACCGATCGTCACATGCGCCGCATTACGAGAGTCGAGAGCTTGTAAGTACAAGGATATGCAGCACAATATTTCCACGGCCATGACAGGTTCTCGACACAATCGATTCGTATCGGGTAGAAGCTGTAAAGCCTGGACAAAGAAGTCTGCGCCGGGTGGCCTTGGAGCCTGGTGTTTATGCTGCACAAACGTCTTGCCGAATGCTATGATTAGAAGAAAATGAATGTACCACAAGCTGTCCCTCCATCCCCCGCTTTCCGAATTGGAATAGAAGGCATGCATGTTGGCTGTGAACTCTTCTTCATCGAACAGGTGTACAAGCTGGGCGCAGTGAAACTTGACCGCGTTGATTAGAAAAATTGCATAGTCAATACTGGGTATGACTGGAGCACTGGAGTCCGGCAAGCTGCGCGACCCGTCCCAGGGTAGAACGTAGGCTGAGCCGTCGAAGAGAAGGTCTGCACTAGGCAATGGTGATTTCCGAATGTGCTGATGTACGAGGTTTAAGACTTGACCATGGAAGGACCAATTTGATGATGTGCCCAAGTAGACTGGATCGTTAGTTAAACGATAAGTATGATGAATTTGATATCTCTCACATGATCTTCCAGACGATGATGACATGAACTTGGATGAGTCCAACAATGGATTGGTGAGATTTGCGTCTTCAGGGTTCTGTCGGCTTCTTGGCGAGCTTTCTCGCGTGCCAATGGGAGTAGATGCGTTAACTGACTGTTGTTGCTCGTTGAGACTTACTCTGGTTTCTTGTTCATGAATGTTCTCATCTCCTTCGTCGATCTGCGTTCTCGGCACATGAGAGCTTTCTGCTGTGGATTGCTCCAGTCGCGCCAGCTTAGCCTGGAGGTCAGACAAATAGCTGCGCATGTCAGCTTCTTGAAGCAATTTTGGTTACTGTATTACCAACCCTTGGGTCACCAAAACCTTATTATCTCGATCATCGAAGATGCAGGTGAGGCTCTTCCTGGCACAATTCGGACATGGTTGCTGACCAGAGCATTTAATTTTCTGTCGCCTGCATCGCGAGCAACTACCGGACAACGTGTCAGAAAATTATAGCAGATCTGTATAAGGCTAGCATACGCATTCGAAGACCTCTTGGTCACTTTCCGATTGTCGTTGGTAGTTGCCATTGCGTCCCATCCATCAGAGTGTTGAGGGGATCCAGTGTTTGAAGTCGTAGCAGCAGTTCATTTCCCGTCATCGTCTTCACCTGGAGCCACTATTCGTCTCACGATTGATTGTTGGGCTCTGGACTAGTCGTGGAGAGCAATCTGTGCGTGCGGGGAGCGCCGACGGCGAACATCAAGTCTTGGCAGACTAACTTGATCACGCGTGCGTTGACTTAGGCACGCGTTGAGTCGCTCGACAATTGCAGGTCTGTGAAAACCATCACTTAAACCATCAACCTTCATCTCGCCAATGTGCATCATTCACCATATTCCATCCCTTCATGCAGTGCGTGCGCAGTCTCGCATCCTTCCAAGACTGTCTGCAAATCCCGCACGCCTTTTGCCACATCACCGGATCTTCGCCTGTCGCCTTACTTTCTTATCACAAGTTGACACGACCACTGTTGATAGTCGTACCGGAATAGTATGGGCTCAAGGGGTCGCTGTGCCTAATGTAGAAGGGCGACGCGGATTGTGATATGAGTCGGGATCGGGCCCGTGTCATGAGTCGGCATCGGACAGCTCCCGGTTCCTCTGTTCTTTGCATGACAGTAGCGCCATCTGCTGAGCCGCGGTCGCAATGTCGCAGCAGATCAGACCCGGGGCCACACGAAACACTGCATCTTCCAAGACCGTCAAGGTGCCCTCAGCCAGTCCAAGCGTACTAAGGTGAATCCGCAAGAATAGCACGTGATGCAAGACGGTGAGAAAGCGCCCACAATGTACCCGTACTAAGGTGCTGCAGTATATGTTGCGCTTGGCTTTTTTGACTAATAATCGCAAACCTCGGCCGAGTGATCTTGGACTAAAGTTGCTAGCATGCAAGGCCAATTGGGCGGATTTGAAAATGCATTGCGACACTCAACTACCACATGGAAGAAATCTAGTATTCATTCGATATTCAAGAAACTACGTAATTCGCTCAAATCGAATCCACAAAAGCATGTATAAACTACCTAAAGCACGCTTCGCTGTATCGCTACCTCAAGCAGCGCCCTGCTAAGTCGTCTTTCCAGATCATCATGGCCACTACTCAAGCGTCTGATTTACTTCTCTTGATAGTCCGTCCACACAAGAACATCTGGCCAATCTCCTGCCAAAATCCGACAGCAGGCTCGGTATAATTCTCTTCGTATGCATCAATGACCGCCTTCTGCCACTGCAGGTCAGCTTCAAGTGGCTTGATGAACTTGGTACGCTTAAGGAGCTTCCAGCCAAAAAATAACAGAGGAGCCACAAGCACCATCAGGTAGAAGGTGAAGAATGTGTCGATAGCCCAGCGTCCTGGCAGGAACACGGGATATCCGTAGCAGGTGACGACGCAGGTGAGGAAGATCAATGCCACCCAGGTGGAGTAAGGCTGAAAGCGGGCGAAGTAGGGCATCGATCGCCGGTCGAGACCTTGTGCTTTGCAAGCGCGATAAAAGAAGAGGTACGTGATGCAGATTACGATGTAGTCGATAATCTGGGCAGCGGTGATGATATTCGTAAACCAAGTCAACACTTTTGCGCTACCGCTAGAGACATTGAGGAAGCCGAGGAAGGGGAACAGGATCGTGACGCACAAGCAGTACATTGGTACTCCCGCTTTTGTGCACTTCCTGAGGAATTTTGGTGCGTGACCATCGAGCGCTAAGCTGTAGAGTGACCGCGTTCCATAGTATGTGTATGCGTTGCCAGCGGAGAATATCGACGTGCAGAGCAGCGCATTCGTTAGGTGAGGGAGGCCGGTGATGCTTAGGTTTCGCATTGCGATCACGTATGGAGATGCTGCCGCTGTGCCGGCACCCTCAGAACTTCCGCTCAGGATATCGAGAAGAGTCTTGTCGTTGTACGGGATCACGATTCCAACACACAGTGCAGAGCCGATGAAGAAGAAGGCGAATCGTGCGTAGGTGACTTTGAACGCGGCTTTCAGGTACCGCCTAGGGAGTTTGACTTCGCCGGAAAGCATCGAAAGGTATTCTGGCCCAACGACGGTGAACGCGGCACTCCAGAGGCTGCCAAGGAAGCCTTCGAACCGCCCAAGGTCTCCGGTGGTGATGTATTCGGCAAATGAACCTGGGTTATTCCAGTAGCGAAACTGGAGGAAGGTGTCAGCGCTTGTCGGAAAGAAAGGAAGGCATGCACAAACTCCGTAAGCGTCTTTCTTGGGGTTACCTCCAACCATGGTTATGAACGTGAAGGAGTACACGATCAAGATGAGGAAGACTTTGCCCAGGGCCAACCAAAACTCTGCTTCACCATACCATTTGACAACAAATGCGTTGATACAGCTGCAAGTTGTCAATACAGTACTGCGTGCTTGCAACATGGGTGGACTTACAAGTACAATACAATGCAAGCGGCCACGACCGCAGCAACCGGTATCTTATCGCTCCAGTATGTCAAGACCAGGTTCAGTGCCGATATCTCGAATGGAATGAGGAACGCCTCGTAGAGGAAGAAGTTCCAACCGACCCAAAAGCCCTAAGAAACGACGGAATCAAGTCAGGGCGTGCTCACACAATGCTCGCAAAAGGACGTCACTTACGAGCGACTCATCCACCCAATGTCCCGCCATGCGGATGAAGCCTCCTGAGATTGGCATGTAGCACGCCATTTCTGCCATCGAGTTGTTCACCAGACCTAGCATACAGGTATAGATGGTGTAAGCCAGGAACAGACTTCCGGGGCCGCCTTTGACGAGGCCGTTGGCGATGGAAACGAACGTGGCCGTTCCAATCGAACCGCCGATTGCGATCAATTGCACTTGACGGTTACCCAGGTGTCGCTGCAGTTGGTCTACATTGTCGACATGGCCGATCTGGCATGTGTCTTCGCGGGAGAGGTCTTGTCCCTCCGACGAGACTTCGACCTTGTCGTCGTACTTGATGTCAGCCATTCCGCCGTGGGACTATTGTAACAAGATAGAGTCTGACCGACTGGTCGTGTGGTCGGCAAAATTTGACTGCCAGAATAGATGGATCCAAGTCCACGGTAAGGGGCTACGAGCTACTAATTAAGCTGGCAGTGAATGGCCTTGATAGCGCTAGTTCCTCTAGTGTCCACCTATATCCAGTCTCTGGGGGTTAGCCTTCCCCGCATGGACGGCTGCACTAACTTTGCTTGCGTATGTTCAGCAGACGGATGTCAACCCGATCTTTCGGATATCTCGCCTGTTCCATTCTCGATCTACGGCATGGCTCAATCGCTCATGTGACTTGGCAGTAAATGAGGAAGATACCACTACCGGATCTCCAATGGGTTCTGTTCCTAACGGAAAGGCAGTTATCGGCGCGTTTTCCGACACAACGTATCGGTTCTCCTGCAGCTTTGTCTACCACCCGGAGAACTACTCGATTGATATGCACGACATTGAAATAGTGTTTCATATTTTTGTTCCTAGATCCACATATCAGGAATTTTCCATATCCTCAAAGGTTTGCTGAGACTGGAACAAGATGGCGACGTCCAACAGTAGAGGACCGGCCTAGAAGCGGCAAAGTCTGCTCAATCTCCGCGACCTCTGCCATCTCCTTCCCAACTCGCTCCTTGACGGCAAAGCTTGGTTCAGCATACGGCCGTCTCGGTCTCAGCTTCAAAGCTGCATCCCTGATGCCAGCATACGTCGCACTGTGCATCGCAGCTGCATACTTGGTAGCTGCAATACCTGCTTTGATAGGCTGTTCGGCGAGAGCGGTCTTTTGATGCAAGATAAGAGCCTCATCCGTTCTACCTTGCTCGAACAAGGCGTAGACGCGGCTGATAGTCCTTGGGAATACATTTGCGAATGCCGCAATGCACCCACTGGATCCCGAGCTCAGACCTCCGATCAAAAAGTCGGACTGCCCGCCGAAGACTGCGAACTTATCTTTGGGAAGAACTGCGGCAAGGCGCGTTATCTTCGCGACGGAACCGCAGGTCAGCTTAACGCCCACGATGTTGGGGTGTTTATGAGCCATTGCTGTGATGAAGGCGGAATCGAGATCGACGCCATTGGTGACACCTGGAAAGTTGTATATCACAACGGGCAGAGTGCTAGCCTCAGCGATCTGCCCGAAGAAATCCCCCAGAACCTGGGGCGTCGTCGCTGGTCCGAAGTATGCGGGTGGAAGGACCAGAACTGAATCGGCTCCCGCTTCCGTAGCGTCGCGAATATGCTCTAACACCTGATCTGGTTAGTTCCTTCAACACCCGAACGAATCGCCGTCTTCCCGAGCGCACCTGGACCGTGGAGTGGCCACCCACACCCACCATCAGCGGGAACGATGGTCCTACTGCTCGTCTTGCAGTCGCTACGAGCGCTTTTCGTTCCTCCCGCGTAAGCAGAAAAGTCTCCGCATTCGTGCCCAAGACCACCAGACCTGCAAGTCCAGTTCTGGAGAGGTAAGAGAAGTATGTGGCTTGCGCATCGATATCAAGGGTATCCTGCACCGTGAAGAATGTCACGGCTGGACACCACACGCCGCGTGGAGGCACTTGAGGCATTTTGCGAACTTGAAGTGATTGCTGCGATGGAGTTGAGTTCCTTTGAGACACTTGAAGCCATCGTGTCGATGCTACTTATTGCTTTGGCAATTTCCATGTTGACAGCTTGAGCGTTCCGCCTTCTCGTGCACCGGCAGCTGTCCCGACATTGTCGAGACATCGCCCTCAGGCGTGAGCTACCCCACGGCTCGCATTTGCCTACTCACCCAGCTGCATGCACAGCGGCAATCCACGGCTCTACTCCAAGTCTTTGGGACCGGACTACAGTCTCGGTCGGTTGCCTGCCCGTCGCTGATCCACTGGAGTTCCTGCATCTATTACTTCGACGAGCTGCCCGGCATGGAGCTCTCCATCACAGACCTGTCTGCACTGCTCCTTTCGTGCCCAAACAATGTCGGGGATCCGCAGCATCACACAGCTCTCTCGAAGCGCAAGACGGCCATTTGCAAGCTTTCCTCGCAGCGCCATCCTACAGACTCAACTTCGCACAAAGGCCACGGTACCATTCCGATTGCCTGATGCACGTAATGAGCCCAACCCGACATACGAGAAAGGTTCTCCAGAGCGCCTAGGACTTGAAGCGGCATTGAAGCGGCTAAAGTCACAGCTGCCACTGAAGAGTGAAATATACTTCAATGGTGTATCACAACAAGTTTCGAAGTCATGGGATCAGCCATTGCCGGCGGAGCATGCCACGACTTTCACAAACTACCCGCTCGTGACCAAAGAGCAAGTTTCCACTGCGATCGAGTCCGCGCTACAGGCGAAGAAGTCGTGGGAGAACACGCCATTCGTGGACCGTGCAGCTATCTTTCTCAAAGCTGCGGAACTTGTGGCCGGAAAGTACCGCTATGAACTGATTGCCGCGACGATGCTCGGTCAGGGAAAGAACATCTGGCAAGGCGAGGTGGACGCGGCCGCTGAATTGGCCGACTTCTTCCGTCTGAATTGCAACTATGCTGCTGAGATTCTGGAAAAGCAACACGAGCGCGGTACCAATGGGATGTGGACTCGTCTCGATTACCGCCCAGTGGAGGGCTTTGTGTACGCAATTTCGCCTTTCAACTTCACCGCTATCGGCGGCAATTTGATCTCTGGACCGGCCATTATGGGCAACGTCGTCCTATGGAAGCCATCACCATCGAATATCTACGCCAGTACTCTGGTGTATAAGATTCTCCTGGAGGCTGGCCTTCCGCCAGATGTCATCCAATTCGTCCCTGGTGACGCTGAAGAAATCAACGATGTTGTGCTCAACCACCGCGACTTCTCAGGTCTGAACTTCGTTGGATCATCAGACGTCTTCCGCTCATTGACTGCTCGTATTGGCCAGGGCATAGGCAACCACACCTATCGCGAATTTCCGCGTTTGGTCGGCGAGACCAGCGGCAAGAACTTCACTCTCATCCACCCCTCCGCAGACATCCCATCTGCAGCCAAACATACTATCCGTGGCTCGTTCGAGTATCAGGGACAAAAGTGCTCGGCGACTTCGCGCTTGTACCTACCGCAGTCTCGCGCTCAGGAATTTCTGGACGCCTTCTTGAAGGACGTCAGTGAGATTACTCAAGGCAACCCACATGAGGATCTTGCTGCCTTTATGGGCCCTGTGATCCACCGTCGGTCGTTCGAGAAGATCAAAGCCGTTATCGATGAGAGCAACAACGATCCGTCGCTCAAGCTGCTTGCTGGCGGTACCTATGATGACTCAAAGGGCTTCTATGTCAAGCCCACCGTCTACCTTGCCGATTCACCCGATCACAAGCTCTTCAACTACGAAATATTCGGTCCTGTGCTCGCCATCCACGTGTACCCTGATGCCGAATGGAAGGGAATACTCGAGAAGGTCGACCAGGCTGGCGGTGGCTTCGCGCTGACTGGTTCGGTCTTCGCCAACTCGCGCGCAGCTATTCGTGAAGCCGAGGATGCTCTCCGATATTCGGCTGGCAACTTCTATATCAGTAAGTGCGCGCCACACACCAGTTTGACACACTGCTAACATGCATTTAGATTGCAAGACCACTGCTGCTTTGATCGGACAACAGAGCTTCGGCGGCAGCCGAGCAAGTGGAACGAACGACAAGGCTGGTTCGTCCAACCCGATGTTCCGCTTCACCAGCCCGCGCCTTTTGAAGGAAGAGTTCATCCCCGCAACAGAATACCTATATCCCAGCAATAGATGAAACCTAGCCAATGACTGAGATTGAAACGAAGAACTTTGCCGCAAGGCGATATGTGGAGGATATTTGGCTGCTCGGAGTTAAGGTCGAATGCATTTCCAGCGCAAGGCAGTAATTGAATGTGTTCCTGAAATTGCTTCTAGCGTATCGAGATAGTAAGTAGTAAGTAGAATTTACACGTGTTGTGAATGTCCCAAGTCGAGGAAAGTCGTGATGTTCGAAAGGCAGTGCAGGAGTCGTGGCGTACTCCCCAGACACTTCGCGTTAAGCGGAAAAGTCAGGTGATGTTGAGCATACATATCCTCACAGTCGAAATTGCTTTTGTTTGTCACTCTGTCAATACTCAAAGAAGAGAAGAAGAGAGAGTTGCGAATGTAAAGAATGGGTAATGTACCTAGAAACTTACTTACATCTGCATCTCCCCCTCTCCATGCAGATAACGAAAAACAGAACCAGTGTGAGGTGGGAATGTGGTGGAGTTGGA
>TARA_R110002003_G_scaffold244_12_pt1 | contig 28698 bp, 28 predicted proteins | sample TARA_R110002003 | Tara Oceans TARA_R110002003 (sample SAMEA4396441) | marine metagenome | biome: Westerlies Biome; feature: [SRF] surface water layer (ENVO:00010504); material: water (ENVO:00002006), including particulate matter (ENVO:01000060) such as... | depth 5 m | reverse complement strand
CTTGTCCATCCAGATCATCACCATGGCCCGGTTTGCAATCAAGCACAAATACGCTGGTTATGCTGGGAAAGGCAAGTCCGTCTGGGGACTCATCCACGTGAAGGATCTTTCCCACGGCTACCTGACCATGCTGCAATGGCTGGAAAATTCGCCGCCCGATGCAGCACTTGAGCATCCGTACTTCTTCTGCGAGAATGGTGAAGAGATCTCCGTGAGTAAATCTCTTTGCACGCCGTTAAGCCGCCTCTAACTTGCACTATAGTGGCGCGACGTTGCTGCCTTCATCGGCAAGGACCTCCATGCTGCTGGAAAGCTGTCAGACCCGACACCCCGGGAAGTTCCCAAAGACCAGTACGACGACCTCTTCGGCATTTACAGTTTAGTCGTGGTCGGACAGAATGCCCGAAACAGAGCACAGCGCCTGCGTGACCTAGGGTGGCAGCCGAGGGAGCTCGGCGTTCATGAGGCATTTACCAAGGAAGAGTTGCCAATCCTGCTTAAGGAAACTGGTGAGTTCAAGGGGTATGCAAGAGCCGCTGCGTCTGGAGCTAGTTAGATAGTCTTCGGATGCAAATGACAACGTCATATTGCCGCGGTTATACTCCCCGCCCGCCTTTGCCATCATCACCCTAGCGCGCACTTGCAACCGAACACAATCATGCTCCATCGGATTGTAACAGACCTGTGCCACGGTTCGCTTTGGCTCTGCGCTATGGAATTTCCGTTGCGGAGAAGTGGACCCGATCTGTCAAACCTCGTGTCCGACCACGCTGAAGTTGTTCCTTCCCCTCTGTTCCCAGTATGCATGAACTTTGACAAGCACGGCAGTTTACTTGTAAAAACCCTCCCATTGTAATTTGAGAAGCGACACAGCATTCCACTCCAGCAACCAACATGAGAGCGCTCCGTTTCTATGCGAAAGGAGATATACGATTGGACGACGTCCCGACTCCGTAAGTCAACACCAGTGCTGTAATAGTTAGATTAGAAGGGTGCTCACATCTGCGATAGCACATGTGCGCCAGACGAAGTCCGATTGAAAGTAGCATACTGCGGTATATGCGGAACTGATCTCCACGAATTTCTAAGCGGTCCAATCTTCCCACCGCAGCATGGAGAGCGCAATCCACATACCGGTGCCGAACTACCAGTAATCATGGGCCACGAGATGTGCGGCACTGTCATCGAAGTGGGCAAGGAAGTCAGCGGAGTTTCTGTTGGGCAAAGAGTTGCAGTCAACCCGGCCATGGACGATCGCCATCATGGAACGGCTCAGTGCAAGGCCTGCCTCTCTGGACGTCACAATATATGCAACCGGGTCGCCTTCTACGGTTTGAATGCAAATGGCGGGGGATTTTCCGACGAGATCTCAGTGAAGCCGCTTGCTTTGGTCCCATTGCCTGAAAACGTACCATTGAAGCTAGCCGGACTCGCTGAGCCTCTAGCGGTGGCGGCGCATATGATTCGCATCTCTGGTTTCCGCAAAGGAGATAGCGCCGTTGTGCTTGGTGCAGGTCCGATCGGATGCGCCCTCACCTTCTTGTTGAAGCACAGAGGTGCTAGGAAGATTCTCGTCAGTGAAATCGCAGCTTCAAGGGCGAAACAAGCAGCTTCTTTTGGTGCAGACAGGGTAGTCAATCCTCAAGCCGATGCTGGATCCCCGAATCCTGTCATTGCAGCAGTCCACGAACTCATCGACGAGGATGGCGCCGACATTTCCTTCGACGCGTGTGGTATTCAGGCAACGCTCGACACAGCGATTGCATGTACACGACCAGGTGGTGTTGTGTTCAATGTCGCTATTCACGAACGACCCCTTAGCCTTCAACTTAACAGCATCTCGCTGTCGGAGAAGAAGCTCACGGGTGGCATCTGCTACACGAAAGCGGACTTTGAGGAAGTGGTGCAGATACTCAGCGAGCGTGGAGACGAGGCCGAAAAGCTGATCACGTCTGTTGTGCCATTGGCGAATGTCATTGACGGAGGATTCAAGGAGCTCATTGAGAATACCGCGAATCATGTCAAAATTCTCATTGAGGTAAATGGCGAGGAAATGTAGTTGCGAAGTCGACCTCGCGAAATGAGCCTGCTAGAAACTTGCAAAAGTCTCTTGTACCACAATAAAAGTTTCCCAGCTCCAGCCATCATCAACTCTTGTGCTAAGATAGTTTTATTCAGCTGATGAAATACGTGCCTTAAGTGCAGCAAAATGATTGATGATGGTCGTCACCTCACGAGTCAGGACCTGATGCAACTTCGCGAAATTCTTACTCGTGCGAGTCCCGCATCCGACGAACAGCAATGCCATCGGAAAGCAGCCCTTAGCAGCTGTACAGTCCGCAACTAAATGTGCCACACGATAAGCCACCGGGGAATCGATAGGGGTCTCAGTCACGTAAGGGATTTGCTATCAACCTTTAGGCTTAGCTTATCACGTGACCGATTTCCTAGTGTTAGCAGAGGCACATATTAGGATCGATCTAAGCGAGGCATTACATCGAACCGATCTGATTTGTTGCCGGCAGCAGTTGCCGAAACCCGACCTGAACAGTGCATATTGCCGCGGGTGAAGATCAGATGCTCCATCTTCAGGCCGAAACTCACGCCATGAGCTCGAACTACTGACCTCGCCTACATCGTGGGGAACGAGGTGTATCTCTTGTGGGGAAAATCTGGGGGTAGCCTAGACCCACGGGTACTGTGTACCGATGATAGTTGCTTATGTATGACCTGGGGTTGATCCTCCAAATGCAAGTACCTTCATCTGTAAAGTGATACAATCTACTTCACAACTCTGCATTGTCAAACCTTGCAAGGCGGCATCTATCTTTTCAAAGCCAACTGATTACTTCTGGCATCATGGGTCTATCGCAACTCGAGGGCCGCCCACTCCAAGTGGGTATCAGCGCATCTTGTGGTCTTGGATTCCTACTCTTCGGTACGTCTTCCTTCATCCGCACCCATTCGTCTGTGACACCTACCAACTGATTATGCAGGCTATGACCAAGGTGTCTTCGGTGGTCTACTCTCAAACCCATCTTTCCTACAGCGCTTTAACAACCCAGACACCACTATCCAAGGCCAGATCGTTTCAACCTACACGCTAGGCTGTATTTTTGGTGCCGTCCTCAGCATCTTTGCTGGCGATGTACTCGGACGCAGGAAGTCAGTGGTTTTGGGGTGCACATTTCTGACCATTGGGGGTCTGCTCCAGGCTACGGCGTATTCGTTGCCTCACGTAAGTCCTTTCCCAGACACAATCTAGATTATTTGTCACTCCAGTACTGACAGGAGTGGCTTTATAGATGATCGTAGGCCGCATTATAGGAGGCTTGGGCATCGGCGTCAATACTACGACAATCCCAATGTGGCAGAGCGAAACCAGCAAACCAGGTTCCCGCGGCAAGCTTGTCGCATTTGAACTGACGTGCTTGGTCTTCGGATTCGTCGTTACAAACTGGATGAACTTTGGATTCACTTACCTCTCCGGAAACGAGGTCAGCTGGTATGCAACTTTCCATTCATCTCAGTGTCCTTCTGCATCATGCTGACTTGATTCAGGCGCTTCCCGTTAGGTTTCCAGTCCATACTTGCGCTCGGAACCGCCCTTTTCGTGCCCTTCGTCGTAGAATCACCCCGGTGGCTCTGCCTAAAGGACCGCGAAATGGAGGCAAGAGTGGTGATCTCGCGACTCCTGGCTAAGCCTCTTGATGATGAGGAAGTCCATGAAACTCTACAGCTCATGGTTGAGCATATTGCTCACGAGAGAGCGGAGGGCCAGGTCGGATGGCGTGAAGTGTTCCAGAATGGCCGCAGGCAGACGTTCCGCCGAATCCTCCTCGGTGCTGGGGCAAATTTCATGCAGCAGATGGGAGGCGTGAACGTGGTTGCGTGAGTGATGTGGTCTTCGCCAATCTCGAGTTTTGCTGATCTAAACAACCAGATACTATCTTCCCGTCGTCTTGGAACGATCCTTTGGATTCTCCCCACGTTTGTCGCTGATTCTCTCGGCTTGCGATGCGATGCAGTGGATGATTTGGGCGGCAGTAGCCATGTGGGCCATCGACTACTTTGGCCGCAGGAAGCTCATGCTGTTCGGTAAGTCCACCAGCCAGTGGAAGAGTGACCACTTTGACCAAATATGTGCTAACGAGTGACCTCGTTCCAGGTGCTGCCGGTCAAAGTTTGTGCTTCGCCGTCGCAGCGATTGGCCTTGGGCTCGGTACAAAGGCATCTAATGGTGTTGCCGTGGCATTTATTTTCCTGTTCTACTTCTTCTTCGTGAGTGACTCTAGAGGTAATGATTGGAGTGGTGTTGGCTAACGAGAGCAACCAGGGATTGTCTTTCCTCGCCATTCCGTTCTTATACCCGTCCGAAATCAACTCGAATCGATCCCGCAATGTGGGCGCAGCTATAGCCATGGTTACGAACTGGCTGTTTGTCTACGTTGTCGTTTCAATCACCCCAGTCGGTACGCAATCCTTCATAGTTCCGGCAGCACCCAGGAATATGTGCTTACACTAGATACAGGTATCCAAGCTATCGAATGGCGATTCTACATCATCTTCGCAGTCCTTAACCTGGCCTGGCTTCCATTCATTTGGTTCTTCTATGTGGAGACTGCTGGGTTGTCTCTTGATGAAATTGACAGGTAAGAGATAACACTGCTACTTGACTTCACAAAACACCTTCTGACATCTGGCTCCTAGGATATTTGAAATCAAGCATGACTCTGCGACTAAGATTACTTACACACAAGCTACCCAGCTGGCGAAGGAGCAAATCGAAGCTGAGCGATTGGAGATTGCCCAATTGCCGCACGATACTTCCGAGAAAATTTCCCGCTCGCACAACGAGAAGGTGCTATAGAATATGTACACTTGCCGTTCGGAAGTACACATGCTGCTGGTTGGCTTCGGGACTGCTTTTATGCAATGCTCTTGCTAAAGACAATGGAGGATATTATGTACCGACTACGGATGAGGTCGTTTTGGGAGATGCACAGGCGCCTTAGCCACCAAGCTCGGTGCATCGTCCAAAACTAGCTTCTTCGTACTCCTGAGTGGCTGGGTGGGAGAGTTATCATGCACACTTGTTCAAGATAGGATCGCGCACGAAAAAGTACATCGATGAATCAAGTGATTTTATCCATGTAGCGTCGTGAATTTTTGTGTAAGGTGCAACTGTGACATGAATACGAACCTAGCATGTGACAAAACTTGCGACGTTCAACGGGCCCATCACTGCGAAACCGCTACACCACAAGAAAAATTTAAGGCTCGACTTTCGGAATCTTATCGTGATTATCATTACTATAAGACCTTCGTTCTATGTCAATGAGGGCATATAGAAGTTCGGCATAAGTAGTAAATCGTTGAAGTTGCCCGTCAGTTCCAGACTCGGAGAGCTCCAGTCTACAGGGTGCAAGAAACCAGCAGTATCCATACTGCCATTAGAGCCCGACGGCATCAACTGGACCGAATTGCCGTACGTCAAGGCGCTTGACCCGGAAACGGGTACCTCGCAATCCTTCACGTTTGATTCGTCCTCATTCATGTTGCTCGCTGAAGGGTTCGATTGCAAGAAGTCGAAGATACGTAGCACCCATGGCGCCGGGTCCCATGAGTCGCGAACTTCGTTCAGCAGCATCTGGCAGAGATCTAGAGATGCGCGCGCCATTTGTGATTGCATCGTGTCTGAATGTCGGTGTTGTCGGTAGAAGACGATACCCGCCACGAAGAAACCAGCAAAGACCTCGTGAGGCAGCTGATTGGTGATCTGCTTCGTGACGAGTGCAGCGGCGGTTGAGGAGATCATATGTGCAGCTGGCTCTGCTATAGCAGCAAAGGCGGGAGATGTGTACTGATCCGAATCCGTGTCTTGCATATCACTGACCGGGCGGCCTAGGTGAATCAAGATGTTGTGGTGATGGTATAAGATTTTCAATGACGTGGCAAATCTGTTGTTGCTGGCCATTGGGCTTGGACCCCATTTCAGAGTGGACGGAATCTGAGCTTGCCAGCAGTCTAGAAGTTCGTGTAGGCCATTGATGTCCACCTTCCGACTGCCCGACAGGAAACGACGCTCGACAATTTTGCGCACAATAACCGATAATTTGGCGATCTGAATTTGGAAAAGCGCCGAATCGTTGCTCTCTCCCTCGGGGCGGAAATCTGCCATATCGAGCATCTGCCAATCCACGGGGGACGAAGTCAGTATAGATCAAAATATCTCGGGACATAACTTCTGAGACAACACAGATATTCAAGCCTAAAGGAAGATGTAATAGCGTACCCTGCGTTATGTTAGCACTGTCTTAGTAGAGAGAGAATAGTACGAAGCAGATGGTCTACTTATGCGCACAAGGAGCCAAAATCGGCAGTCTGTATTGACTGACGAGGTCAGTCACTTGTGCTCTGAGACAGAGCACCCGCTTCGTACCCGGGCCTTACGCACTCAGTGTCGCAAAGTGCCATGTCGATTCGGAAAGGTCTACCCAGAAGAGCGGCGCAATAAGCATCACGAACGACCAGAGTCCACCAGAGCCTTTTTAGTAAGCCTTTGTCTCTGCCAGTGACACGAGCAAAGGCTGCTGAGCGATGTATACCCAGAGACGAGGCAATGGTGACGGCAAAACCGACCCACGAGCACGGATTCCAGTAGCTATTCATCTGAGGGCCCCAGAATGAAAGCATGATCACTGTCTGAAGCAAGACAACCTTGTCTGTCTCATAGCCCACGTCAAACAGAACCTTGGCCTTATCGTAGAAAGCCCGCCGCGCGTGTAATCGAGACTTATAGTTGGATTTATGGATGACAGCCGAGTCGCAGAAGGTGGCCCCTAGGAAGCATATAGCATGCAGTAGAATCCATGGCAGAGAGCGTGCTCTATGGCACTCGAGTACCTCGTCCTTGTTTACGATAGAATACAGAGGACAAAAGTTGTCCAGGAACGCTGTTACAAGCTGATCTAGCTGGTTTGGATCCGGATCAACGAAAGTACCCTTCGCTTCTAGATATGCGATATCCTCAGGAGAGCAGTGACTTGGATGAGTATGCCGACGTTGAGACTCGAGACGTTTGCTTTTGGAGAGATCGGAGCCGGCATCATACAAGTGGGCCTTTGCGCCTCCGTTCAGCTCTTCCAGCGCGAAGGTCAATGGTGACGACTCACCAAACAAGATAAGGCCCAGTTTGGGAGCGGATCCATCGTTGCTGTGACCTTGTTTTTCGAGGAAATCTTCAAACATCGATGCTAGGGATTTCTGAGTCCCTCGGTTGTCGACATTCGATGACACTGGCCGTGGGAAAGCGCTTGAGACGATCCCGTGGAAGTTGTCATGATTGCCGCTCGGCCACCAGTGCGCCTGAAGTTGTACTTCGCCCGCCATAGGCATGACATATTTCTCGGCGTGTGATAACGGCACTCCACCGCCCGAGTTGAGGCAAGGATCGACTTGTTGGCGGCTACCCAGAGACGTGAGATTAGAATCATTGTCCGGTGATACGCCAGCATCGAGGTCAGGTTGCGTCTCTTCATCCCCGCGGCTACTTGTACTTTTGCGAGGCATGCTCTCGGACTGCGACGGAGATTGTAACCGCGGCCTTTTCTTAGAACGATCGTAAAGGCCTCGCCGGGACGGTATTAGGACACAATCTTGGGGTCTCCCATCCATGCGGCATCGACTGCAGGGTCCGGTGCCCAGCACAGCATCGCACTTCACCTTTCGCTGACTGCAACGCTGGCATGCTCTAGACGCTCGTGTGGGTGCGGAATCTGAAGAGCACTCCATTTCAACAGAATTTGTGATGATAGCAGCGCCTTAACTGGTCGGAAGTGAATTGCATGTAGGAAGAACAGGCGAAAGTCTATGCCGTGCACGGCGACGGTCTCATGGTGGTCTGTACCGCTGGAAATGCCGTGTCATGATCGCGGTGACTTATCTGCAGTCTTACTCGTGTCAGCTTCCGACTTGCAGATTCTTACCCGCTGCGATGGAATTGGTGGCTGAACATGTTCGGATGGGTAGAAACCACCCCGCAGATTTCCCCCGCACTAGCGAGATAGGATCACGTGCATCACGCATTAGCGCGCCTTCCACATGATGTAGACACTAATTGCATCCGAAGCGTGATCCGATGGGCTGTCGGTCCTGTCCATCACCACCACGGGCATATAGCCGCGGGGATTGCCCACCCTGAACCCCGCACATCTTCCTCCGCATGCCAACCATATCGGTAGGGTGGATGCTACTACACATCCGCTCATGTCGGGAAGAGGTCGAAGCAGTCTACTTGATATTCTTTATTGTGTTCAGTTTGATCGAACACACCCTCCATCTGCATCGTCGCCATCATGTCTTCCACTACAACAGAGCAGAGTGTTGATGCGCTGGTGGTTGGTGCTGGGTAAGCAGACTTGAGTCACGCGTTTCGAGAGTTCCACATGCTAATTGTATGACGACCAGCTTTGGTGGCATCTATCAGTTGAAGAAGCTTCGTGACCAAGGCCTGCATACTAAGCTCATCGATATCGCAGGTGATGTGGGCGGTACTTGGTACTGGTACGTTGTCAAAGCATATCATAGCGAGCCTTTACTCATGCTGACGGAGATGCTGCAGGAATCGTTATCCAGGTGCTATGTCAGAGTAAGCTTCTCATACAACATTTGTAACCAGCTCGGGCTCTGATGTCTCTATAGCACCGAATCCTATCTTTATCGCTTTTCATGGGACCTCGAAGACTTGCAAACATACCCGTGGAACCGTCACTATGTCTACCAGCCAGAGGTCTACGAGTACTTGCGCCATGTTACCGATCGCCATGATCTGCGCAAAGACATGCTTTTCAATACAGCTATGGAATCGGCCGACTGGGATGACAACGCTGCCCGTTGGATTGTTCGAACTTCGACAGGGATCACTTTCCGAGCACGTTATCTAGTCACAGCACTGGGCCTACTATCCAAACAAAATTTCCCCGATATTGCCGGTATCGATTCCTTTAACGGAGAGAAATACCACACAGGCGCATGGCCAGAAGGGGTCACACTAGAAGGCAAAAGAGTCGGAGTTATTGGCAATGGCAGTACTGGGGTTCAGGTCATTACAGAAATCGCGAAGGACGTGAAACACCTTGTGTGCTGTAAGTGACATCCGCAAACAACTCAGTCGAAAGCCAACTGACTTGACCAAACTTGAAGTTCAACGCAACCCTCAATACAGTGTCCCAAGTGGTCAAGGCCAAGTGTCTACCGAATATCGCCAGAATATCAACGATAATTATCCGCAAATCTGGAAAGAAGCACTTGATGGGAGCCTGTTTGCTTTCGGGTTCAAGGAAGTGAGTCGACCAACATTCAGTGTTGACGAGGACGAGCGAAAGCAAATCTACGAGAAGGCTTGGAACAAGGGCGGCGGGTTTCGATTCATGTTCGAGACATTTGGCGACATATCGACCGACGAGGCTGCTAACAACGCTGCATCCGACTTCATCAAAGCAAAGATCCGCGGCACTGTCAAAGACCCAGAAAAAGCGAGGAAGCTAATGCCAACACAGCTCTACGCTCGGCGACCACTTTGCGATACTGGCTATTATGAGCAGTTCAATCGAGACAATGTCGAGATTGTAAGTCTCCACGAAACGCCTATCGAGCGCATCACACCAGAAGGCATCCTTACATCGGACGGCAAAGAACACAAACTAGACGTCTTGATTTTCGCCACCGGTTTCGACGCCGTCGACGGTAATTACACGCGTCTTGCCATCAAGGGTCGGGAAGCAGAGTCTTTGAAAGATCACTGGAGTCCGAGCGGTCCTACCACCTATCTAGGTGTCAGCGTACCAAACTTCCCTAATCTCTTCATGATTCTTGGTCCCAACGGGCCCTTCTGCAACCTTCCGCCCGCCATCGAAACCCAAGTGGACTTCATTTCCGACGTCATCGAATCTGCAGAATCTACACGAAATGCATCACACAAGGCGACCGCCACAGAAGAGAATGAGAGAAACCTTGCGAGATACGACAGTGCTCATGGTCAAAACAGCATCAACGGCAAGACTGCCAAACCGCCAGTCATCGAGGCAACACGTGAAGCTGAGGACAGTTGGACGGATCTATGTGACAAAATCAGTGCTGGCAGTCTCTTCCGCAAGACTGATTCATGGATCTTTGGTGCTAATGTGGCAGGGAAGAAGCAGTCGGTACTGTTCTACTTTGGAGGACTGTCGGCGTATCGAAAGCAGCTGCGAGAGATTGCTGCAGATGGTTGGAAGGGCTATAGTATCACATAAAGTGATGTTAACATTGGCGAATGGAACCACGCCGTCGAGGTAGTCGAAATCGTGCAATGACAACAATCATGCCCCGATCCATGAAGATACGGGCATCCTTTCAATCGTACGCAAGGCTCGATCAGCCACTCCCAGTGCAATATTGATGGTCCGGCAGCGGCGGAGATGGTTATATCATTCTTGTGTTACGCAAACAAACCTCGCATAGAACTCTGATTTGGAAAGCAGCGCGCGCTGATCGTCGCGTATACATCCCCGGGCGTTCCGATTGGGTTTGTGTCTTCCTGGCTAACAATGAAACAGTGCAGAATACGAACGCGTCGTAATCACGATATTGTGGACCATCCAGAGACAACGTGTAGACTAGCTGGAACCTCCGATGACAGAACGACACCTAATAGTTGAAGAAGCAAGACTAATCAGAATGCACTATCCTCTCACTCAAACACTCAAATACAATCCTCGTCGTCGTCCGAGATGTCCATCGCCGCCGAACCCTCGGACATTCCCTCCTCGTCACATCCCATCTCCTCCACCCCACTCAACACCAACTCCCCATTCACCCTCCAAAACCACTCCTCCACCGCATCCTCTCCCAACTCCCTCATCTCCTCCGGCGCATCTTCCCTGCCCACCACCCTCCTCCTCCGCTTTCCCTCTCCCAACGCCGCACACTGCATGCCCACCGCTTCCGCCGCCTTAGCATCCGCCTGCCAATTCCCCTGGGACCCCGAATGTCCCTTCACCCAGACCAACTCGACCCGCGCCCCATTCGTCGCAAGCCAATCCGCGCGCTCGAACAGATTCTCCAGCGCCCAGTTCTTCCCAATCGCCGGGCCGAGCGTCGTGATGCTGCCGTCCTGCAGCCCCGAAAGCACATTCTGGCTATCCGAGAAAACGCGCACCAGCGCAATCGCCTCGCCGCCATCAACGACTCGCTCGACAGCCAGGTGCAGCGCGGCCGCGATGCCGAATAGCTCGGCGTCTTTGACTTCGCCTGTGTTCAGGCCGAGACTGAACATGGCAGATTGCCATTCCTGCTCGTCTTGCCATGCTACGCCCGCACCGAGGACGTCGTTGACGCCGCTGCGGCTTTGGCTGCCGTCGGCCCAGTATACGAGGGCTGTGGCGGGGTCGGCGATGTCTTGGAGGCGCGTGGCGTCAGGGGCTTTGGCGTCCTTGCGCGATGGGATGGTGATGGTGCCGGAGAAGGTGCGGAATTGGCCGATGGTGGTGTTGATGATGCGGATGCGGCGGTCCTCGGAGGCTTGTGTGAGGGCACGCTTGCGGGCGTGGTAGGCTTGGGCGGGGGATTTGGCTTTGGGTGGCATTGCTGTGGTTGCTGTGGCGGGAGTGGCTACGTGGGATGTTAGTATGAATGGTACTCTGCGAGACTGGCAATGTGCTGGGCGCTAGGCTGCTGTGAGAAGTGGTAAGCTTGAGGGAGGAGAGTATATGAGGTAGCGCGGTGGACGTCGCGTTGGGCTGAAAACTCTTCATCTTCACTGGACGTGAGACACGCGTGGTGAAGGTGAAGACGGACCGGACACACCAAGCAGTAAACAGTACAGACGCGTACTTATGCTGGTGTCATTGGTACGATCTAGATAGAGACAATAACAGTCATGTCCCCAGCATCTATAACCGTCTGATCATCATGAAACACATCCGTCCCTTCACAGTGCGCTCTTATCGCCCTCAGCCAAAGATCCCTACCCTTGAATCGAGCTTCGTGCTCATCCCATCCATTAACCTCATCCATTAACTGTGTCTTCTCCCTCCACGTGCTCAAATCAACGAGCTTCCTGAACTCAGTACGCGTTGACATGACGATAGCACCGGAGTTAGGTAGAAGGCGGAATGTCTGATGCTCACGCCGAACGTAGAGATTCGAGGGAACGAGATTGGATATGCTGCCACTGAAGAAGTCGACGGGACGCTGAACGAAAAGGGCGTCAGATAGTGGGACCTTGGAGGCGCGCGTTTGGATGAATGTCGATGTGCGGGTGAAGAGGGTGTCTTTGGTGTGGTGAAGGTGGATGATATCTGACAGGTCTATCCGAGTATGAGCTAGGCCCAGGATAATGTGGTAGATAGCTTACCATTCCACATCGTCATTGGATCGTTCGCTCGGTTAACGATGTCGTCGATCGATTTGCCGATGTACATGCGCATGTTCCAGCCAGCCGGAAAAAGAGTTGCGCTTGCTTTCCTAATGGCTGGCTTAGTATTGTGCTTTATTCGAAGTCTGGCTCTGACTTACAGGTACCACTTCCTGGTGAAGTCGTCCTTGATGAAGATGCAGAAGTCGTCTATAGCTAGCCTGGCAGCCAATTCCAGAGGATGGCGCTCGAATGGCTTCACGACTGCATACTCCTTTCCTGTCTGCTCATTGCGAATGTATTTCCGTAAGTTCTTTGTGTTTTGAGAAAAGTAATCCGGATACTTCACACAGAGATGCTTCACGACTTGCTCCAGCAGTTCTTCACAGGCAGCTCTGGCATCGGCCTCGGTCTGGACGCATTCCATTTGCTTCCTTACCAAAAGTGAATTGCGTGCGGCGTGCAACTCATTGTACGACTTGTCCATGGTAAGCCATTCTGCCATACTGGACGCCTTACGCAGCCCGAGTTGAAGGTATGTCTTCGTCTCGCTGAGTCCTCCCCACCGAGGCTCTTCGACAGGATTTAACGCGTATGGAACATCGGGGAACTCGGTGCCGTCGCCACAGTCGTCTTGATCGAAGGCTGGAAGGCGTGAGATTCGGCGCTGTTCGGCGATATATCTGCGTGCTTGAGCTGGATCCTCGAAGTCGTTGAAGTTCTCCTCCTCGTCATCCGCACCCTCGATGGTTATTGCGGGTATGGTGGTGAAATGCGGTAGCGACTCGTCAATCGCGTGCGCATCGGAGAACGGGTCTGCATCCGATGCAGTGTGATGCTCCTCAATATGCGGAAATAGGGTGTGTCTCTTGCTAGGCGCCACACTTGCCACGCGCTGCTGTTGTTGGACCTTCTTCTTGTTGCGATGCAGCGGCACAATCATGAACTTCTCGGCTTCAGGTCCAAGTGCACCTCTGTAGAACCAGAGGCGCATGATGACAACGCCAATGAAACAGAAATACATGCAAAGGCAAATGGACATGATGAGAAGGATGTACAGAGGCGCTGGGCTGGGTGCGGCGTACGTGCGATCCTGCGCCATGGTTGCAATGTGGATGCTTGGAGTTAAGGTAAAGCAGGATCGTGGTTTAATGTATACAGAGGATGAGAACATGAGAGAAAGGCGTGCAGTGGTCACGGGGCTCGAGTGTGATTGCCTTGCAGGGCCAATCTGCCAGTGAAGGCGGATTGTGACTGCCATGCTTTATTGAGGACTTGAAGTGTTGGCGTGAATCACGTCCCTAGTGCTGGACTGCCTGTCAATGTACCTAGACTGAAGAGTACATACCATGAATGAGACAAATGTTCACTAGAACCCGCATAGGCAGCGGTGTCCAGCACTCCAGCCCAGTCCATTCATCGGGAAAAAACCGTTGGTACGAAGGAGCAGTGGAATCGGGAGCGGTAAAATGCAGACCAGGCATTGGAATAGTGATTTCAGACGGGATAAATAAAAAAGAGTATTAATCGAATAATCGCGCGGACGCAGTATGATGCTAAAGAGAGCGCAAGGCAGAGGTATCACGCATCCTGAACGCCAAACGAAGTCAACATCTCAAGCCTTTCCTAGGCTGAGACATGCACATGTTGCATCATCATCCAAATCCTACTTCGTCTGCACAAGTGCATCAACCTTCGCATACAATTCCTGCGGATCCTCGAAGACGTACCATACGTCTTTGGGTACGTCCTTGAAAGCCTTCTCGAAGCGCTCGGGGGCGTTCTTCTGCTCCTCGTCCATGCCCTCGACGCCCATGACCTTTCGAATGTATATTGCGCCAACCCACTTGCCGTGCTTACGATATGCCTCGCCATAAGCCTCGGGGTCTGATTGCGTCGAGTCGCCAATGAGGATAAATCTGCGCTTCGGGAACCAGCGGTTGACTTTCTCGATGCGATCGACCTTGTAGGCTTCAGTGCCCTGCGTCAGATTGGCCAAGAATCCTGCCAAGTTCATCCACGATGCATCGCGCAATATCATGGTTCCGGTGGGATAGTATGTATCACGGAACTCGCGGAGGAAGGGGTAGAGGTTGTAAGGCGATGCCGAGAGGTACCAGAAAGGTGGGTTCTCAAGCTTCTGCACAAGATGCTTGTACAGTTCCGGCATACCCTTGATAGGCTCAGGCTCCTCTGCAAAAGTCGTCTTCAAGATGCCGATGGGGGATGAGGTCAGGGTTTTCTTGATGGTGTCATCCACGTCGCTAAGAACGGCCCAGCCTGACGGTTTCGCGTAGTGTATCTTGTTTGTTGTTGCGTCAGTGTGGAGCGCCTTTGCAGTTGTGACTTGGCCATCCTTGAAACCAGTTCCCGGGATGGCTAGTTCGTCAGAGCTGATGCCATCACGGCCACTTGGCCCAAGCCTGACATTGACGCCATGGAGGTCAATCTCAACGGCGTGAGCAGGAAGAATTTGATCGAGTAGTGGTTGAATCCTCTCTGCGATGGTCGCCTCGGCTTCTTTGTCGTCTGCTAGTCCGATCTTATCGCTAACCCATGCAACGACTTCGGACAAGTCCTTGCCACTGTTCTTCACGAAGTACGCGGCTACAAACTCGGCTTTCCACCGTCCTAAGCGATTCTGGTACGCGGTGTTGTCGAGAAGCCAGACGTAGTCGGTCTCTGGGTTGACATTCTCGTAGAAGGGGTTGTTGCGCCCGAGATAGGAGGAGAGGTTGTCCTTCAAGGAAAATGAGAATCGATTTGCGAGTTTAGGCATGTCGGCTTCGAATTCAGCGAAATTGCCAGCTTTGCGAGTGATTTTGTCTTCTTCGTCTTGTTGCATGCGCTGCCTAGCACGGCCCGCCATTGCGCTTGCGGATTCATGCGCCATTTTGAAGATTTCTGAGGTCGGACAGGTGGTTCAGATGCCTGGGGGGGATGGAGGTCAGGAGGGGAGGGTTTTGCACGAGACGCTGGCGGGCTGAAGGCCATGGCTCTGTCATATAGTCTCCAGGTCCTGCCTGTGATGCGAGCTAAAGGTGCCTGTTCTGGTGCATGCATGGCAAGCGTGACGCAGATGACGTCTGACCAGGAAGGCGCGCATCGTGGCTGGTGGGCTGCGGGGAGTGATCGCCTGCCGAGCCGCAGGATCGCCCTGCCACATCACACCTCACATCAGCGACAAAAGAAAGGAAGTTTCCCTTCGCACAAGGAATCTTGAGCAGAAGCGCTTGGAGTCAGACGCCTGTCAGTGAGGCGTGGACAGGCTGATGGCTGCAGCCGTCTTTGGTCCTATACCTAGCCACTGATGATATGTGGCGCACAACAGTGTCAACATCTTCTGAGGACTGCGCTGTGACTGGTGACCAACCACGCCCTACTATCTCGTCTCAGGAGAGACGCTTCTTGGAGCATCAGTTAATATTGGAGTCAACTGGTTTGTGCAGCTGGCGGCGACAGTTCGTGAACTTCGATGGCGTCAACCTATAAGAATCTTAACCCTCAAGCAGAGGTACCGTGACACCGTTGAAGCATACGATCCGCGTCAGCTTCACGTCACATGTGCTGCAGCCCGTTGTCATCCACTTAGCTGCCCAGCCTGGCGGACCCTGCATGACACTTGCGGATGCATCCCTCGTGCGTGGTCGAGATGCGGATGAAGGGTCGCTCCCCAGGGCGTCCATTCACGAGCGTATGGTGTGTAGGCTCCGGCGAACGTGTGCAAAGTGGAGCGGAGTTCCTTGGCATAGAAAACCACGTCCTTGGACGCGTACGTTCTCTTGGAACATCAAGAAATCTTCCTCGCTTGTAAGAAGGTGTAGTGCAGCACCCTCTTCCTAATGGCTGCCATACGTTGTACGCGGCAGTTGACGTCGTGTGATATTCGCAATGCCCTTGGCGGTGAGGCGCAGCTAAACGTCCGTGGGCTCGTGTAAATGAGGATCTAGGATGCCTCACGCCCGTACTACTGTCGCAAATTACAGTCGCCTACCTCCTTTACAACGTCTGCGCCAGGCCTGCGCTCGCCATAGTGTCCATCAGTAGTACCCAGTGTCTTAGTGATCGCAGCCAGACTCCACACTCGTACTGCGGAACCACCCCGCTAGGCTGTCGTCGAGATGGAGCTCAAGAAGCGCCTCAACCTGGGCAGCTTGATGCGCAAGCGGTCGTGTGAGTCGCGACTGCCTTCTGCATCACGAGCTGTCGCTGATAGTGCCTCAAGCTCAAGATGTTCGCGTTGACCCCAATGCGGATACGCCGGAGTCCAATGCCGCGCGAGGCGTGGTAGGTCGCAAGATGGCATCACAACTCGCGCTACACCGCTAACGCCGGACAGAGACTCTTTTGCGAGTCTGGCGCCGCCAACTCGGTATGTCGGTCGCATGAGGCCTCTCAGCGCTTACTTACAGATAGCAGGGCGAAGAAGTGCTCCATCTCCCGACCATTGTCGAGTCCGCCGTCGCCAGCCCGACTGCAGCAGCAGCAGCCGCCCAGCAGATCCGCAAGTTTCTCTCCAAGGAGAACTACGACCGCCCTCATGTCCAGTACAATGCCGTCATGCTCATCCGCATCCTGGCCGACAACCCTGGCCAGTCATTCACAAAGAACATGGACAAGCACTTCGCAGACACGGTAAAGCATCTCCTGCGCAACGGCCAGGATCCCAGTGTATCGCAGATACTCAGGGAGTCGCTCGATTCTCTGGAGCGCGAGAAAGCCTATGACACCAACCTCAACACTCTCTTTGCAATGTGGAGAAAGGAGAAGGGGCTCATGGCGAGTGCGGCGAAGCAGGTTGGGCCCAGGAAGCTCAATGCGCCGGCGTGGAGTGGACAACAGGTATCGGGGGGCTTCAGCTCGGACGGAGGCCACAGAACGAGCTCAAAGAGGCTGCCACCGCCAGTCGAACTCGTTGGGCGCATCGAGGAGGCGCGAACATCGGCGAAGCTACTCTTGCAGCTTGTACAGTCCACGCCGGCAAACGAGCTCATCGGCAACGAACTAGTCAAGGAGTTTGCAGAGCGATGTACGGCAGCGCAGCGCAGCATTCAAGGCTACATTTCTTGCGACAACCCAGCGCCGGACGACGACACCATGCTCACCTTGATCGAAACGAACGAGCAACTATCCCTGGCTGCTTCAAAGCATCAGCGCGCAGTCCTCCAAGCTCGCCGTCTCTACGGTGGAGCCTCCCCATCGCCTCCGATTTCTCAGGTGAACAGCAACACGATTCCCGCCGGCGTCCCTCCGAATTCGTACGATGCGCCCGGCCTACCTCCACGACACGATGCGCCCAGCCTGCCACCTATCAACGCTTCAGCTACAGAGCCGAGCTATGCGCTCCCTTCGAACTCGACTTACCCACCACCTCAGAGTTCGAGCTTTGTTCCGCCAGCCAACACAAACTATGCATCCCCACCGAGCTCTACTTACTCGCCCCCTCCGACCACAAATTATGCGCCGCCGCCACCCAACCCGGTCGGCTACAAGAACGACGAGCTGCCTTTGCCTCCGTCTCTGCAAGCTGGTGGAAATCGGCAACAAGCGAGTGCGACTGCTACCGACGACAATCCGTTCGCAGACCATCACACATCGACGTATACACCGCCACCTGGCGCCATTCATAATCCTAGATCGAACGGCTACGGAGGCTCGCCTGACTCCTACCATCCCGGGTACCAGTCGACACCCTCTTACCTTGGCCGACAGGAGAGCTCTGCGAATAATCTGACTATGCATGGCGCGGCGCCCCAAATTACAGAGGAAGAAGAGTATGCGCGCGACTATCCAGCTGGGCAGCGACCGCGCACACCTGATGCGACCGCGCCGCGGCACTCACACAACGATGTATCGCCAATTGCTGATCGTAATACTGTCACGTACAGATACTAAAGGGAGGTTTGCTGTGCCAGGATGTCCATGATTACGGCGTGCAGGCGGACCAGAAGCGGATGTGACATGTGGGGGAGTGAGTGAACATTTCAGATTGCTAGACCTTGTCGATTCCATGCAAGGAGGGGATAAATTCCCTCTTGCACTTTCTTGTATACATTCACGACTTTCTCTGGCGATTTCGATACCTTGCGATACGTTGGACAGATACCACAGTCGCCTTTCCTTCTTGACAATGGAGTACCATAAACACTGTACCCTGCCCCGCACTTGCCTAGCCCAGAAGCGGTGACCTGACCACCCCACGTCTTGCTAAGCACCCTTGGATTCGTCTCACGCGTTACTTACGTGCAGCCATCACGCATCTCCTGCATGCGCCTCAGAGAGCGCAATAATGCGCAAGTGAAGGGCGTGCCAATCCTTCATCCTCACCCCCGTCGCGCCTTTCGCGATTCTCGTAAGATGTCCGTCTAGGGAAGGCGAGACCCGACGGATGCTCGATCCACCCACCCCACCGGAACTAAGGCCGTTCCTAGCGCCGAAGATTTGGACAGCCGTCATGTTGAAGTCTTACACTATTTACGTGCGCTGTCGCCCGGTCGGCTCGTCGCGTTTCTGATCCCACTCTCCTCATGGCCCTTTCTTCCCGCCGCAGTCCATGGATCGCTCGCTCCCGAAATGCGTCGACACGGTGATCATTGGTCCGTCTGGTGTACGCAGAGTTGTATAGTGAATATGGCTGACAAATGCAGGTAATGGCCCTTCGGCGCTCATCCTGTCCTATATCCTGCACGGCCATGTGCCGTACTATGTCGGCGGACACCATGACGCTATCCTCGATGCGAAACTCTCAAAGGAGCCGAACTTACTCCGCCTAACACCGAATCTGTATGCCCATTTTGCTTCTTCCCTGCGGTACTCGACACAAGCACTGCCGGTCAATACGCTGCTTGACACCTTGTTACGGCCAAACGCGGACACGGAAGCAAACCCAACGTCTTGCATCGAGTGGCGGTCCGAGCCTGAGAAGGCCGTTTCGCACGTTGCCATCGGAGACACCCAGCATGTGGGAGGTCAGTGGGCGGACAACCCAGTATCTGCGAGTGCGGACATTGGCACCCTGAGCTATGCTGAACAGCTTTCGCTTCCCGGGTACTCGTATGCCGACCATCTGGCAGCGAGAGAAAAGCAGGACCAATGCGACTTTGTGCGCCCGTCAAGGACTGAGTTTGCCGACTATTTGCGGGCATATCCAGAGGCGGTGGGGATTGCAGATGCTGTCTTTGCAAAGACCAGGGTTGACGGTGTATATCGAACGAGAGATGGCTTTGTTGTCGGATCCCTGGGTCTACGCTGCAAGCACCTAGTACTTGCATCTGGCACCTTCACAGTCAACATTCCTCCACCGCCATTGCTCGCTCCCATCGCGCGACTGGACTCTGTGCAACAGCCACTCCTTGTCATCGGTTCGGGCTTCTCTGCTGCGGATATTATCATATCTGCGCCGCCGACCCGCAGGATTATACACATTTTCAAATGGGCTCCGGAGAACCGACCATCGCCTTTACGTGGGTGTCACCACAGTGCATATCCGGAATATGCCACTGTGTACAGGCAAATGAAGCTCGCGGCAATCGCATCCAATAAGAGCAAAGTCACGAAGTCTCCCATGATGCGACGCAAGTCGAATCCATTCTTCCAGAAGCGCGACTGGGCGCTGTACGAAGGTCTACCAAATGCGGAGATCATCAATGTTTCTACATCCGGAAAGCTAGATACAGCTACCATTACCATTCGACTGACAACCGGCGAAGAAATCACACGCGAAGTCGGCGGGCTCGACTATGTAGTCGGCAGACGTGGCACTCTCGACTTTCTCTCCAACGATCTCCGCACCGAAATCCTCAGCACCCCTGAACAAGTACTCCCGATAAATACACAAGCTTTGATATCTGGCCGCACCCTCCGCACAAAAGCCGAAACGTCTCTCGAAGTAGCAAAGAACATCTTCATCACAGGCAGTCTCACCGGCGACTCTCTAATCCGCCACGCAGTTGGCGGATGTGTCTTCGCCGCCGGCCGCATCATGGGCACTATCCCAACTACCTACTCCCCAGACTCAACACCCTCCCCAACCTCATCCACGCCGCGCTCCGCATCTCCCGTGTCGGCCTCGGAATCCGAGCCACCAGAAGCATGTGGCCTGGAAAGAACTACTACACGCGAATTGACAAACGGTCACGCGGATTTACACCTTGATAGACGGAAAATGGCGCGCTCGGTCGAGGTCGCACATGTCGAGAATAGATTGTGGGCGGAATCGGGCTGGTGGGCTGGCGGATTGGGGCCGGGGAGGTCGGATGGGTAGACTTTTTGTGTGTATGACTCTGCTCGGCATAGGTGGTTTTACTCGAGCATTTATGTGCCAGACCGGGCGGGCTTTTCGACTTTTTTGAGAGTTTCAGCGATGAGACGAGTAGACAGATGTGTCGAAGAAGCCCGTACCAAGTTTGCGAGCATATGGAGTTCATATTCGTCACATGCATCTTGAACACTCCACGCACCTGAGGACATGACATCCGCAGATATACTCTGTACGCGCGCATCATCATCCAAGAAGCTAGACACGCATACATCCACCAACGAATATCACCGTATCCCCAGCGCCATCGCTAACAGCAATACCAACACCAAACATCAGCACAACCCTCACACCACATCTCCATCCTCTCACGCACTCCCCAAAAAACCCCTCTCAACATTCCTGCTCCGCTCGACACTAAACGCCTCGACTTTCACTCCACAAAGCACAACCTGCATCCTCCGCTCGCCGTCATACTCGACCGGCTCGACGCGCAGTCTCCACTGCGCGCGCTTAACAACCCACTCGACCTCTTCGTCGTCGTCGCCCGCGCGCAGCATCGATCCCGAGCCTAGCCCCGCCTCGCTCGCACCGCCCCAGAGCCACTCGCTTTCGGACCGTGAATCGTGCAGTTCGGTGCGATCGTGCGCTTGGACGACGCGGGGGCGGGCATGGCTTGCGTTGCGTATGCCGATGCGATTCGACGCGTGGTCGACGGCGAGCTCGGCCGGAGCGCCATCGAGGTCAAGCGCGCAGTCGGCGTCGAGGCGGACGCGGACACGGCGCTCGCTGACGCCTGAGTTCGCGGGGCTGACGGGTTGGGCGGCGACGCCGCTGCCTGTTTGGAGGTACATGAGGCCGAGGGGCTGGGTGGCGGGCAGGCCCATTTTGGCGGCGATGACGGAGAAGAGGGAGGTGATGCGTGCGAGGGTGGCGTTGTGGAAGGTTGCGCGGAGATGCAAGGTTGGCGGGGTGGAGGGGGATGTGCTGGGGGCGGAGAGCGGGAGGCAGAGGGTTGTTGTTTCTTTTGCTGAGACTTCTAGGATGAGGATGTTTGTTCGTGCGTGGTCGTTTGTGTAGGGGCGCGCGTACGAGACGTAGCCTGCGCGTGCGGAGGCGCTTACGCTCGTGAGTGAGGGTGCGGGACTGGGTGCTTTGCTGGCGCCTGGGGAGGCTCCGAGGGTAGACTGTGCGCCGGACTGGGAACTCGAGTCTGAGTCGCCGGGTGCTTTGTCGGAGGAGAAGGAGATACCAGATTGGCGAATGTCTTCAAGGCGTATGAGGATCTCGGATTGTTGGCGCTTGAGATTGTATGATATTTCGCATGGTATAAGGCGTTGCTCAAGGCCTTTGAGATGGAAGTAACGTGCATCGCGGAGGAGCTGCGAGCGGTGTTCGTCGCTCCGGATCTCGATGTCGTAGCCTTGGAGGACCCGAATCAGTTCCGCAAATGTCTCGCCGTTCCGACTTGGGGCGGAAGGAGGCGAGATCGAAGGTGGGCGCAGCAGCGCATTGCGATCTAGTCCAGGGAATACCTCTGATGGTGTCGAGAAGAACTGTGCGAAGCCTAGGGAGAAGTAGTTTGGGCTGTCTCCTGGGGCAGAGAAGAGATCGCGTGGTATCTGAAATGGCCTGCCACCAATGCGAATGAATATGTCGGTGCTGAACAGCTGCTTGGTCAGACGTGGCACTATCGTCGTCAGTCCTGAGATCACCAGCACGTGTGGATCAAGTAGACTTACATGAATAGAACTGCGCGTCCGCAAAGAGCTTCACAAACTGCTCGCCATCCTTTGGAGTGATGTGGTATCCCTGCAAATGTAGCGCAATCTGTCGGAATGTGTCAGGGTCGCGATCGATGTACAGCGTCCTCACGTCGCCAGCACGGCCGCCATTGTTGTGCAGTTGCTCGCCGAAGAAATGCGAAAAGTATGAGGGTGCTCTAATAGTCTCAGTTTACTGCTGGTCGAGAAATGATGATGGCTATGCTTACCATCTGATGAGAGTGACGCGCCAGACAGCCTGAACAGCTCAGACCCGATCTGTATGGGAAACACCTTGCCAGCCGGCAGCATGTCCAACCCTGCTGGCGACTCTTGCACCCTTCTAGGCTTGGAGACATCCGTAACCCTCCCCTGTGGCCCTGTACCCTTGCTTTGTTCCTTTCGACGCTGGACCTCGGTGTTTTCGCGAGGCGTGGGTTCGGGTGCGGGAGGTGCGCTCGCGGCCTGCGCCATAGGCGATTGGCGAGCTTCTCCAGATTCTACAACGGGAGAGGTGAGCGACGTAGCAGATGACTGGCGCGACTTGTTTGGACGTTTCGCTTGATGCTGTTGCGTCTCTGTAACGGCACTATTGGGCTGCGATACTGCTGATCCGGGCTCAGAGTCGGCCTTCCTCTTCACGCCAGTCTGAATGACGGGTCTTTGGGGCGGCTTTGGGGGTGGTGACAGCGGGTTCTGGATGCTGTTGGGGATGGGCGTCGCGCCTTGGGACTGCTGAGGTGTCTGGAAGACCGTGTCTGTTGGCGCAACAGGCAATGGAATAGTGAAGTCGTTCGTCGTGACTGGGTGCTGCAGCTCCTGAACAAGCTCGCCCTGCGGTTCGTACTGGTTCGTGAAGTCTGAAAAGTCGATCGAGTTCGCCCAGTCCCAGCCCAATGGCGCCGAAGGACTGAATCCGTAGCCAGCGAACTGTTGCTGTTGCGGCACGCCAAAGGCCTGGTACCTCAAAGACGGATCTTGCTGGACATGCGCCTGTAGCGGGTTCTCGGTCGCGCCCGGCGCAATTGTATCACGCTCGGCATCGTAGCGACCATACGCCTGCTGCGCGTGTTGTTGTTGCGAAGCTCCGCTTGCTTGGTCAGAGGTTTGAAAGGCGAACTCGCGCGCGGAGCTAGTGTGAGAGCGGTCGGTCATATGGGATTAGCTAGCACCCAGGACACGTCTTGAGGCGACTGGATGCCTAGGTGCTAAAGCGAATCTCGCAACACAAAGGAGGAGGGCAGCGTTGAAATGCTGATGGAGCGCTGAGTAAGGTACCTAGATGGAGCTCTTTGCGGGGAGGATACTGGATGCGGTAAGGTGCTGATGCACTACCCTGTCGTGATGATGTATGGTAATTTGGGGTCGAAGTCGTGATCGCGATGTTGGCTTGTGTGAACGACTATCGTGGTAGATATGGGGTGCATTGAACGTAAGTATGGATTCATGAGTGTCATCATGGCGCCGCGTCGGACAGCGTGCGCGTCGGACGAGTCGATTTTGACTGTGCTGTACATTTTGGTGGACACGGCACGCTAAGATGCGGTAGGGCTGTGAGGCTGATGCTGACATGCTGCAAGCCGGGAGCTATCGCAGGGCTTCAGTCGGCATGGCCGCTCCAACGCGCTGACGTGAGGCTTTGAGGGGTGATGGAATTAAAAGACGTCGTGGTTTACAGGCGCAAAAGGACGGTCTTGGAAGGGACGATCGCGCGTTAGAAGATGTCAAACCGAGCCGGCTCGGCCGACGACTCGGCCCGGGATATTGGTGCAGTCAAGAAACATTGTAATAATCGATACGGTTCCCAAGATATCATATTACATAGGTCCGGTTGTGAGCTGCATGTCGAAAATAGACCTCCCTCAAATTCCCGAATCTATACGCCTCCTACTCGCCGCCTGCAATTCTCTTGAGGTCGGAGAATGGAACATATTCCTCTCCGCTGGCCTCCGACACTCGCTTCGCAGCCCGCTGGTATGCGTCTCTCTTCTGCATTCTCCTCATATAGTCATACAACTTGGGATAGCTCGTCTCGCTCAATGGCACCCTCTGCGTTGCGCCTTCTAGAGCGAAGTGCATCATGATATCGGCACCCGTGATACTCGCACCACAGAAGAATTCGCCTGAAGACTTGGTGAGGAAGTCGCAATGCTTCTTCAGCTCAGGGTCGATGAAGGAGCTGTCTACCTTGCCTGCGATGCCGCGGGTGATAGGTTTCAAGAAGAACGGTACTGGGGCATTCTTGATGTCTGATTTGTCGATTCAGCGAAAGCAGTAAGAATTTGGTAAATTGACACTTACTCATAATGACCAATGAGATCATGAGCAATGTAAAGAAACTGCCCTCCGCATAGTCCATCAGGAACTGTATCTCGTCAGCTTGCGATTCTTGGCTCAAGACAACATCTTGGACTATGCATTGGGAAAGAGGAAATGTCTGGGCTGCAGCGGGAGACCCTCGAGGAGCACAGAGGAAATGCAGACCAATGGAGACACCTCGCCATCACTTGGTCAGAGCGGATGTTGCTTATTCGTCCAAACCAAACAACCAGCATCTCTCTCGGCTAAGAGAATTTAACTCACCCTGTACCTCATGAACTCCTCATTCTCCGCACCCAGCACACCCTCCTTACCCTCCGGGTACCGCTGCGGGATCATATGTCTGCCAAAGTGCTCGCAGACATAATCAACAATTGTCTCGCTCTCAGCAACGATGATCTCCTTTTCCGACCCCGCTGGCGTGATACCAATGACTGGCGATCTTCCAAGCGGATGCACAGCTTTCAGGTCGTCACCGGCGCGGAACTCCTTGTTGCGGCGGAACACCTTAATCTCGTATTCGAGATTCAGCTCCTCAAGGAGCCATATTGCGCGCTGGCCGCGAGATTTCTCAAGCCTGCAGTACGGTCAGCGCTGTGTTTGCGGGTTGTTCATGATCCGAGCAGTGGAAAGGTAAAGTGGCTGTGGTGGCGGTGTGGCGTCGCTCACCAGTAGACGGTTATCTTTGCACCTTGCTGGTTATTGGACGCCATTGTCAACACTCAATTGCCGGGTAACAAGGTATGTACCATAGGAATCCTCAATTGCGAAGAATGATGAGTGATCAAGACTTTCGCCAGGTACCAAGAAGGACCGAGGTCTCTTTATTGTCGTCGTCACAAGCTTGATCCTTCAGCCCTGTCGGTGGACGGTGCGCCGCTCGGGGAGATTGATGTTAGTGTCGGCTGCGAACGCATCCGGTACTCTGCGCGTGGTGATGCCACCTCCGCCACCTTGGAATAGTGCTCGTGAAGTTGGGTCATGGCTCTGCGTAAGCCTGCCGTTTGAGAGATGCGGCTGCCGACATGCTGTCTATGAACGAAGCAGGAAGTGTAATCGGGACACTAACGCGTGGAGAATGCATTTTCGCGACATAGCAGCCAACACGATTAGGACTATGATCGAAGTGAGCTTGCTGTTATTCGCACTCATTCTCCAATGAATATAAAGAAGACGTTGTACATAGTCGGATTGCAGCTTGAAAATGCCCCATTCATACAAGCGCCAAGCCCCACCCATGCCGAGCTCCAGCCGCGCCGACATCACCGCATCGCACCCTCAACCTCAGCGAGCTTCGCACCCACCACACCCGCCTCCACGGCCCAAAACACCACCGCACTACCTTCGAAATGGCGGGTAACAACCATGGCCGTACGCGCTGACCCCGCATTCCCTGCTCCCGACGCGCAATTGCTAACAAAGCCGCAGTGCTTCGCCATGACCCTGCCATCGTAAAATGGGCCAGTACGTGTCCCTACACACAGCGCGCGCTTGAATGCCCATCCCTACGAAAAGCCTGCTTGGGATACGGGAGCATTGGGGTGTGGAATAGAGACAAGGCCCAGGGCTGATATGTAGACAGACATGACGACCAACCGCCACAAATACTTCCGCTGGACACGACGGACGGCATGGCTCTCGTTTGCCTACGTCATCCTGGTTCCGGCGATGCTGGGTACGGCGGGGTATATGACTGAGGTGAGTGGAACCGTGGAGACGAGGTTTGGGCTGGCTGTGGAATGCGGTGCTGATGCTGGACAGGGCAAATGGGAGATGCGCGGGAAGCGGAGGGGAGATATGATCTCGGAGTTCTAGATCGGGAAATCGTGATATCGGAAGTGTGACTGGACGGAGTGTACGTAAGAACAAGGCGTCGGTGACGTGAACGTCGGATATTGGCCGGGTCGCTCTTGCAGACGCAATGGAAAGTCAAAAACCCATGAAGACGGATTAATGTGGTTGATGTGATTCATGTGTATTCTAACTAGGGCTAAGACTTATTAAGCCTGCGTGGGACATTGGGTGGTCTCGCGTGCAAAGTCGCATCACTAGTGCCTATCATCACTGTCCCTTATTCGTCCTTGACCTCCTTCTTGGCCTGTACCTCGTCTTTGCCCTCGTCGTTAACACCCTACTTCTGTTTCTCAGTCTCCGCTTTCGACTCCGCCTGTTCTTCCTCCCACTCCTTCAGCCACTCAATCCGATCATCATCCGGTGCAATATACAACGGACGAGTCACCGCACGAGTCCAATACATCATCGAGCGCTCGCTGATGTTAATCGCTTGGTCCTCGAAGACAGTCTTGAGAGCTGCGAAGAACGCCTCACACTCTTTCTGCAAACCCAGGATGCGGAGGCAGCGCAATATGCGAGTGATGCGCAAGTGGTTGTGGTCGAAGCGGACGGCCCAGTTGCGAAAGTTCTTGCGCCAGTGCTCCGCGCGGACGATGTGATAGCTGAAGGGAGCTGCTTCGGATGTGGCTCCGGAAAGGAGAGAGGGTTCAGCTTGTGCCGGGGTCTTGGAGGTATCCGCAGCTGAATGCTGCTTGGTGACCTTGCCTTCCGATGAGGGTGAGGCAACATCCGCACTCGAGTCCTCAGTAGCTTCAGTAGCTGCCTCCGTCATCTCTGCACCCGCCGCACCCTCGGTCTCGATTTTGCCAGCTTTGTCAGAGCCATCTTCCACTTGCGCCTTTGCCTGCTCGTCCTCGGCAGCCTCCTTCTGCTCACCCTGAACTGTGACCTCAAAACCATAAAAGTCCAGCATACGCTCGAAGCTCCGTCGCAGTTGGGACCGAAGGTCGCTCCTCGCGCGGAAAGTGTCCATGACCTCGCGATCGATGATGGGTGCTTCCCAGTTGAACGCCGACCCCTCTGGCACTGGAAACAACATTTGAATGTAGTTGTGACAGCTTTCGAGCTTGCTATCAGGCCAAGCGAGGATGTCTTCCTGCGTACGACCATGAGCATCTCGGGCCTGGATGTCCGCATCGTAGAAGCGAACGATGAGTGGAGTGTTCGAGGCAGTGCCGGTGGGTTTGGTCGAAGTCATGCCCGGAAACTTAAAGCGCTTTGATGATGGCATGGTGTTTGGTTGATTGTCTGCGGTTGAAGCTGCAGTTGAAGTTGTTCCCTTGGGTTGAGCGATCTGGGTAGAAGAGGCCTTGCGTTTATGTAGGTTGAAGTAGCTGGCACGTGCCGCGCGCACCTTTTCCTGCTCTTGTTCGCCGAGTGACCTATCCATGGTTGCGTTAGTGAGAGTCATTCGTCGGAGAGTTTTGTTGTGGACCTTAAAGCGCAATGTTTATAAGGTTGCAAGCGAGCGTTCAAGCTGGGCGGAAGCAACCGCGGATGAGGCTAAGAGTGCTAGGCAACCAATGGGGCAGCCCAGTCCATACGAATAGCTAGTGAAGGTTGCTCGTGGCTGTGCTTGTATCGAGTTTCCAGGTAGCAGCACAAAGTATGCGCTCAAACTGCAATACAAGCACAATGTCTAAGAAGTGGTTGGATACTGTGGTAAACTTGAAGTGACGACTAAACAACGCTAGACGCAATCGAATCTAGCGTGCATTGCTTGTCCCTCAATTCGTTGCGCCTCGATCTCGCCCATTCACTATCTCCTGATGTTCTTTGACATCGCTCTTCCGACGTATCAGATATCTGAAACTCCTGCTGACCCGGTGCGCGGTCTGCCTCGGAAGCGCGCTGTCAATTTTGCAAACCATGGATGACGTCAACGGCGCACAATTTGTTGAGCGACGTTCGGTTCACCCATGTCCAGACCGTTAGAACCCATCAAAACCCGCACACCTATCTTGGTACTGGACATGGTTGCAGGGGACAGAGTAGCACAAACCTGCTCGGCTACAAGCGCCGCCAAAGCGTTTGCACGCTACCAAGGCGACAGCATGACATAAATATAGTTTCAATGCCCTCCAGTTATTTCCTTATCACCAACACTC
>TARA_R110002003_G_scaffold433_15_pt1 | contig 28742 bp, 23 predicted proteins | sample TARA_R110002003 | Tara Oceans TARA_R110002003 (sample SAMEA4396441) | marine metagenome | biome: Westerlies Biome; feature: [SRF] surface water layer (ENVO:00010504); material: water (ENVO:00002006), including particulate matter (ENVO:01000060) such as... | depth 5 m | reverse complement strand
TTCGTGTTCCATAAACTTCGCAATATTGGTCGCGTTCTCTTTGTTGTACGTCTGCTCCACCCAACGCAGCATCAAGTCGATCCCGGCCGTGACTCCCGAAGAGCTCCAAACAGGCGGCTCACTGGAGTAGTCTTCCACCCAACGCGCACTCGACACCCATGTTGTATTCTGACCTGCTGTAACAGCGGTCGACCAAGATGACTTGTTCGTCGTTGCCTTCTTCCCTGCCATGATGCCCGCTCTCGCGGCGAGTGCAGATCCCGTGCAGATGGTGATGACTTGTTTGACCTTTGGTGTAGTCGTGCGGATGTAGTTCAATGTAGCATTCAGAGCCGGATTGCGCCATCCTGGCCCGCCTGGTATGATCAAAACGTCGAGCTCTGGTGCTGTAGCAAAGGTATGGGTTGGCGGCAACAGTGGGTAGACGGAGCTGTTGAGTGGGTTCATCGCAGCCAAGGTCGGCCGTGTGGTGACGGGGTCCATGGTTTCCGCTATGTACACAATATCGGTCTTGAAGCTAGAACTGACAAACTGCAAGACTTCAGTTGGGCCAAACACGTCCAAAACATCAAACATTCGAAAGAGCACGATGCCATAGGTGAGTGGCGTGCTGGTGTTGACTGTTGGTATTAATCATTGCTGGTCTGTTACGACACAGCATACAATGCTTGAACATACCAGCGGCTGCTTCACTCAAGAAGATGCTCAGGAGGCACGCAGCAGCTCCGAGGACTTGTAACATGCTCATTGTGGTTCTGTGAAGGAGGAGCGAAAGACCGAGAACAGTCGAAGCGGGGACTGGTTACCAAGCCGACCTGCGTCTGCCTTCAACTCGCGTGCTCTTTGTTGGTTTTGTAGCTCCTACTCCGAGTCGTGATCCCCCTTAGGCGCAAAGAGTGGATTCATTTTATATTGCGAAGCGGTCAGAAGGTGCTCGGCACCGTCACGCCTCGCTTTGTCTGGCAATGAAGGACGATTAATTGTGGGGTACGGATCAGAATCATCTTCTAAATGTCTTGGTGCTGCAACGAGAGCAGCTGAAGGGACACTACGAGGCTTGAGTTGATTTGCGCGCGTTTCTGCATGGCGGAAAACTGAAGAAAACTTTCGATGCGGGGAGATTGAAAGGGCTGGTGGCCTAAGCGGAGGAACGTGGGGACAACAATGTGGACACACATCGAACATGAAGACGGATTTAGGAGCACAGAGCTTTCAATATGTGTCTTTGGACAGTATAATAATGCTAAGAATATCGCGGTGTGCGATGTACAGTCTGGGTAGTCCCGAATCAATATCAGTCTCCCATGCGCCAGTATTCCAGAACACCATGAATGCAAACCCTATTAGCTAGGTGTATCTTGTGATCATGCCTCTTCGACTACAGGACTAAGCGGACAGATAGAAGCGAACGAAGCCGAAAACCAAGCAGACCATGAAGACTACTCTCTACGACTGGCCCCTCAACGAGCGCATCATCGAGATAACAGGAAGAAGGCTGCGAAGCTTGTTCCTCTCCTTGGATTGCACAAAGTGGGTGTCCTGGCGCCTGATGCCTTGAGGCTCGATAGATGAGACGGAAACAGTAGGGCCCTTCTCGGCGTTGGTGAAAACGGAAGTCTTGCGGCGAGAAATTGGTGCACCGATGGGCGAGCGGACCTTGTCGGCGATGGGCGAGAACATGCTCTGCTTTCCGGGTGAGCAGATAACGATTGGCCTCTGTCCCTCGACGGTAGGAGAGTTGACAATGATGGGGTGCTTGCCAACAACGGGCGAGCAGATGATGATGGGGTTCTTCTTCTCTGCAATGGGTGAGACAATAACGATGGTGCTCTTCTTCTGCTCGTTGAAAACGCTGATCTTGCCAGTGGTCGTGTTCTCCGGGATGGTGAGCTTGGTGGGCGCAGCAGCCTCATCGGTTGTGGCACCAGTCTTGCGTTTCAAGCTGAAGTATGAGCCATCAGGGCCTTCAACCCAAGAGCCGGAGAAGTCGGGAGTCTCCAGAGCCTTGCGCGCGATCTGGGCGCGAGCGAGGTACATGAACTCGTCGCCCTCGACCTTGATCATGCAGTTGTGCCATGGAGTCGGGAGTTGGAATTCGTAAACTGGGTTTGGCTCCAAACGCGTCTCAAGGCTGTCGATCGCACGAACCTTGTTGGCAGGGAGTAGACGAACAGCAAATTTGGGACCAGCGTTGTTGTGTGCGTGGATCGAAAGACGGACATAGTTGGGAAGAAGGAGTTCCGTCAGGTTGGAGTATGCCTGGTTGCGGGACATCATCTCCTCCGCCACGAGAGCAGCAGTCTTCTTCTTCTGCTTTCCGCTCATGCTCTTGACCGAAGGGATATCGGCAAGATCCTCCAGCATGAAACGGGTCTGACCACGGTACAGGCCAAGCGCATCAGGCTCCTGCTCAGTGATCAACTGACGAATGTAGTTGCGGTCTGGTCCGCCAATGCCCAACATGAGCTTCCTGCAAAGCTCGGCCTCGCCGGTAAGCTTGGTCTTAACAGGATGGGGCATCTTGTGTGAGTCACGGAGCAACTTCTCCAAGCCTCGGAACCCTTCCGAGTCGGCAGCAAAAATGTTCTTGAGGCCCTTGAACTTGATGGTAGGGACTGGGGTAGCTTCGTTGGGGTATCGTTGCTGGAAAATCGCCGCCATGCAGGCATCGTAGGTATCGATCATCTCGTCATCAACACCAACTACAAAGTCTTAGCATCCTTCGGGTAGAACCTGGGTAACAAACTTACTGCAATCAGAGAAAACATGGCCATCGTTGATGACCCACATGGTGGCACCGGGCTCATAGACAGTGTTGACCTCCTTGATGAAGTCATGGAGCACGTCCATGGCGATGTGCTCCGCAAGATCGGGCATAATCCCACCAACCTTGTGCGGATTGGGCGACTTGCACGGGAAGGCAGGCAGAGCGCACTGAATGGGGACGTTCTTGTCGACATAACCGAAAACACGGTTCAAGAAGATCTCGCGGCCGCCGTTGCTCCATTGGTCGTCTTTGGAGACGTTCTTCAGTCTGCGTTCGAAGATCTCGGCAATCTTCTCGCATGTCTCGCGATGTTGCCTCTCCCAAGGTGCGTTGGACGTGCCAATGGTGGCAAAAGGCTGGAATTCGGTCTCGAGGAGGATGAAGCGCTCGGCCCAGATGGTGAAACCGTCAGGCTTGACCGACTTCGGTCGCGATACAACCATGCCGAGCGTGAGGCCATTCTCGTGCTCGATCTCAGACACTTGGGTGTTGAGCTCCTGTTGTTGATAGGACGGAGGGAAATTTGAGCGGATGGTTTGAAGAGCCTCGATGGCAGTGGTGATCTGAAGGGTCTTGATTTTCTTGCCCGAAGGGAGCTCAAGTGAGGTCCATGCGCCGTCGGTGGAGCAGACGATATTCTTCAACTCTGTCCATGCTTGAGGAAAGGTCTTGGAGTTGCTGCCCTCGATAGCGAGGAGCTCGCCGGTGGCATTTCGCCAGTACAGGGCGTTAATGCAGTGGTACGTCGCGATGGCCTTGTTTAGAGGAGGCATTGTGAATGATTAATGAAAGGGTAATGGGGTATCCGCTGAAAGGAAGATGTCAAGGAAACGAACAAACGAAATGGTAGAGTGCGAGGAGCGAACTCTAGAAGCTAGTGGAAGAGCGATGCCAGGCGATGAATGATGAACTGCCTGACCAGCATGCTAGCCTTTATTATATGAAAGACACTCCAGCGTTGTTGTGTCTCAAATGCGCAGACTATGCTTCCAGGGTCAAAGCGTGCTGCCAGGGAGTCCAGCCAGCTGCAGATGGGACTCACGGCCAGCCACAATTCGGTACACCCGTCTTGACAATACACCGTCTGTTTAGTGCTACTTGAGGCGCCCTTCATCTCGCTTCGGCCTTGTCAGCCTTTCGGATTGGCCCCAAGGTTCGGTGCATCGGGCGGTACCTGTGCATTCGTGAGTTTGCTACTGCACATGGGAAAGTCGCATTCTGCGGGTTGCCTGAGCGGTTGGAGTTGGCAGCCGCAGCACCTAGCGACCGCCCAATTTGCAGCTCCTTCGGGCGTACAGCATCGGAGGCGGTCTAGCGCCACAGGCCGCCCGTGGGATTCAGCGGGCCACCATGCTGCACGACTTCAGCTGGGCTTGTCGTGGCAGAGTTGTGGAAGTCGCTGGCCTCTGACAGGCTCAAATCCTTTATGCATGCTCGCTTGGCGGTCATTCGGCGGCTCCGTTCCCCTGTCCGTGGAACAACACAATACTCGTCTAAAATGCCAAGCTTCTCACCCGGTGCCGAATGTTACGCCAAACACTGTCTAATGTCTAATTCTAGGTCCATATGGCGGACAGAGGCTTGCTGGGAGTCGCGCCAGCCCCTCTGCTTCCGCCTCCAGCTTAGCCAAACCGCACCGCCCCCAATGTAGGGCTGAGGGGCTCGTCCAGTGCGAAGCGCGCTGTTTCATATAGGCCGTCCAGCGCGTTCCACCCTCAGCATCGTGTAGTCGACGTCTGTTCGGCACCATGGCTTCCTCGCTGTCGTTGGTGTTCATCGCAATTTTTGGCGCCTTCTTCGGAGTCTTCTCCTTCTTTGTGTACCTCTTCACACCACCCCGCCAATTTCCGAAGAACATCCCCACCATTCCGTTCTACTATGCGCTGCTACCCCTCTTCTTTGACGTTGACCAGGCCGAGAATTACAAAAAGTATCTACAAGAGCCTCTTGAAAAGTTTGGAGCTGTCAAGATTTTTTTTGGCGGGAGATGGAACATCCTGGTCACCAAGCCCGCATACATCTCTGAGGTCTTGAGGCATGAGGATATCTATGCGAAGTCTGGAAACAACGTCAAGATTCCCCACAGCGTGATTGCCGAGTACACTGGGGAGAACATCATCAGCGCCCACGGCGAGAACTGGAAGCGTTACCACAATGTCATCAAGCCGGCACTACAGGCTGATCAAGACCCGGAGCAGATCTGGAAGAACTCAAGACTCCTGACCGACATGTTTCTGGACGAGCAGAAGAAAGCAGGCAGCAATGGCGTTCCGGTATATACGCCGCTTCATCGCTATGCGCTGGCCAACTTGTCCGAAGTTCTGTATGGCTCCAGCTTCGAGACGATGCAACACATGGACTCCCCACTTCACATGATTCAGATGAAGATCAAGCCCATCATCTTTGCACCAATGTTCCTCAACTTTCCCTTCCTGGATCATCTGCCATTGAAGGTGCGGAAGCTGGGCCGCGAGTTGAACAAGCAATTCCGCAACACACTCCGCAGTGCCGTTGCTAAAGGACACGAGCACCATGTCTGCAACGAGAACGACAACAGAAGCGTAGCATGCCGATTGATTGGATCTCAACGCGAGGGTCTGCTTAGCCAGAAAGAGCTGGATGACAACCTCGTCTCGACCTTCCTTGCGGGTCATGAGAACCCTCAGCTTGTCCTCATGTCCCTCATGTACCTTGTCGGCGCACATCCCGAAGTTCAAGGCCAGCTCCTAAAAGAACTCGAGACAATCCTTCCGCCCGGAGCCCCTGCAGACTATGAGCCGTTGAATCAAGAGCTTCATGATCTGCCTCTGCTCAACGCCGTTTTGTACGAAGCAATCCGCATGTTCCCACCAATCTCACAGCTTATCAATCGCTGCACTACAGCACCTGTAAGCCTCGGAAGCAAATACCAAATCCCTGCTGGTGTCTATGTCGGCTACAACGCCTACTCCACCAACCGCGACACTGAGTTCTGGGGCGACGACGCAGAGGAGTTCAAGCCCTCGCGCTGGGGCACCAACATGGAAGAAATCAACCATCTCTACCGCCGAGCCAACTCAAAAGGCGCCTTCATCAGCTTCCACGGTGGCAAGCGAGCGTGCTTAGGTCAGAAGTGGGTCATGCAACAACTTCGTATTGCGCTCGTGCAGTTGGTAAGGGGACTAAAGTGGAAGGTTGACGAGACCTGGGATGGACGCATGACGCCAGCTGGTCCTCTTTACCCGCGAGGCCTGAAGATGAAGTTTGAGAGGCGAAACCTGGCTGCTACTGCGGTGGCACCGTGAGTGTTCAACACTGTTGGCTTGCCCATTTGGAGCAAAGAACCTGATAGTGACAGGGGAAGGAAGGAAGACAGGGTGTGATGGGACCATGATAGCTGCATTGGAACGGCGTTTTGACTGGAGAATTTGTTGGGTGCAAGGATATACCAACGTTGGGTTCGGAAGTTTAGCGATTTCTGTTCGTTGGGAGATGTCGTAAATTGCTGAAGCGAGGAAACAAAGTACTTTCCAGACACTTCTCACTTTTGTACCACCATGAAGACGCAACCACGACATGACTGTTGGACAGATCCCATTGAGCCGTCCTGGTCAGTTGGTGACGACGTGCCTTCTCGCCGCGTTCCGCCACCAACCTGCATATGTGCATCGTGCTGGTACCGAGCTCCCAACATCATCGATATAAATTGATGCTCTTACTCCCGCCCGCACTTGCATGAGGTTGAGGCTTCGGCATCGGCTTGTACCGGTGATGGTAAGCATCGTCCACTTGATGATGACCGTGAAAGCCCAGTGACGGCATCAGTTGCAAGCAGCGAGACTTGTGAAAGTTGGTGGCATATGCATCTTGGAAGGTTTTCATTCTGCCTGTAAAGACGTTCCTGCCGAGCATCCGTGTCTTGCGCGGCCTGCGTCACTCCGAATAGTTCCTGCGCATTCCATCACGACGAGCACTGAAGCCACCAGATCGCACATCGCATAACGGTCCCCGAGTTACCGCGCGGATGGACTAGGGTCTGACAGGTACACCCGTTTGGCGTTGGGGCCAAGTTTGCCAGGTGGATGAGGCGGTGCACAAAGTAAGCACGGCTAGCCATGTCCGGTCATACTCTGCAATGTGGGGTTACCCTTGTTCGAGCTTGCTACGTGTTGAACAAAGATTATTTCAGGAACAATGGTCACACCTTTGATGTTCCCCTGAAGAACAATGGATTCCCGTTGACAAAGAGTGGTAGTGATTGCCTGAGCAAGTGGAGATCGTAAGATTTGGAACATGAACCCTGCAACATCACAAGTGGATACCGTAAGACGGGTAAATTTAGCCACGGCGCAGTTACTGAAGTGGAAGTAGGACGACGTTGCGACTGTAGGCGCTTTTCGCGTGCTGCATATGATGCAACAGAACCGTTTACCATCCTTGAACATTACCGTGGTACTTATACCTTGTACCGAGCCCATTGGATAGCCTAGAAGACGTACGGAAGAGGAGTCAATGATAGTGTGTCTTGGTACATCACTTCGATGACCATGATGTTGCTGCAATCCAGGTGGCATGTCTTCATCATTGTGTACCCAACCGTGTTATGACACTCTGTGCGGAGTGATGAACTTTGGGCACTGGCTTTTGGCCTCACGTCTTACAAACAATCGGTCGCATGCTCAAGCTTGGTCCGTGACTATCGAGATGGTGAGTTGGGAATACGGCTTACTCTCACGCGGTTGTTGGCGAGTTTGGTTAATGCCTTAAGAGCTCTATGAGAGGCGCTGTATAGGCGATGGGCGCTTTTGGGCAGTGTTTGGGTACACAGAGTACCATTAGATGATTGTGCTGTTTCATCCAGTATATAATGAAGGCCAACATGATTTTACGTGAGCCGTGAAGGTTGCGTGATGTGCTCCTTGTACAGTTTGTAATTGGAGGTTGCGGTAAGAACCACACTTTTCCATGGGCTTTATAAAGAGCGATGTTTCCAAAAGATGAGGAACTAAACTGTTTGAGCTTTCCATGTTTGCTTTGAGGTAGGGCTGGTTATGCAGGTGAGGTGGTGAGATTGGAGCTTGCGTGGTCAGGACAGTGATCTGATTGGCTGCACTCTCCGTGACGGCCTGCAATTTGCTTTGCGCACTGCGCTGTTCCACGAGTCTCGCAGTCACTGCGATGCGACGCCCTTTGCAGGGCTACATCCGGTATGCCGCGTTGCTCACTGACTCGTTCTAGACACCCTTAAAGTAAAACCACGAATATATGTTTTGCTGGTCAAGCTTACGGGTGATTGATGCAGTAGTCAACTGCGGAAATTTGGTGGCCAGTGCTTGGTCGAATTGTTGGGTGGATGGCTAAGCCATGCAGGCGGATCGTCTGAGTTTCTTACAAAGCTATCTGTGCAACCAAGGGTTCTACAGCACGTCCGCAACTATCGACGATGGCTTGAACCAGAAATCGTGTGCAAGATCTTCAGTGCGCAAAAGCTCGTCGTTAGAAGCGGCGCGCCATGACTCGAATGTGTAGCTGAAATGGTAGACTTGCAGCGCAGGCAAGCACGCGTGGAGCCGCAATCAGGTATGGATCGAGATCTCAACAGCTCTGGACCGCACGGTTGGAGCGACACACGAGGCTGCAGGCTGATCAGGTGTCGAAGCAGTCCCCTTTTGTTAGCTGACCCAGTGTCAGATTGGGCAAGATGTCGTTCCAGGTGCGTTGTTGCATAACGGATTCAGCGAGATTGTACGAGAGGCGCAGTTAAGCTTGCTCGCTAATGTGGCGCTAGAGGTTCAGCCTCACTGAAACCTTGGCATCTGTGGAGTCAAGCGGACGCTAGTGCGGCTACACCTATTTTGCAAGTCCTTGTATTCTATCGCCTTGTCCCCGTCCGACGCATGTTAGTGTTCTCGCGAACATGGGTCTGTGCTGGAACTCAGCGATGGAGTTTCTCCTTCTTTTGCGAGCTCTACAGACAAACAATCCTTCAAGGGAAACGTGCACAGGCACGGATACAGCGGGCCGTGGATCTGGTTGTGAAAGACCTGTTGAGTTTGTGAATGCGTGCAGAGACTTCCCAACATCTGTATGAACCAGCAGGCGCATTCAAGCGGCCACGTGCAGCACCCCGCGTGTACAGTAAAGACGACCCTGGATTCGCCGATTGCGGTGACCTGGTCAGAGGACGCTGTCAGCCCAAGGCTGGCTGAGATTGAGACGGATCGCTTGGCGACGCACGTCTAAGCTTCGCGTTGGGGCTGACCGCAGTCCAGATGAAAATAACTCGCCGACCCATGTCAAAGCATGGGCCAGTCATGGCGAGCCAGTGCTTCGTGGCTGTTGAAGGTACACCTGAACGCCTGGAATTAGGCGTAAAGTTGCGCTGTGCTTTGTCGGCACGTAGGACGCTCCGATAGCCAGGCGGTGCACTAAGCAAATATACATATCGCATCATACTTCAACTCCAAGAGCCCCGTCGTAGATCCTCCCGCCATATCGTATCTCATCATGCGTTCTCCAATCGAATTCGAGAAGGCTCTCACATACGATCGGTGCCGTGAGAGCATCGACAGTGACGACTATCCTCGACCAAACTCCCTTGATGAGGCCGAAGAGTCATTGACGAAAGAGAGCGAACCTGCACCACCGCCTCCTCCATACTCCGCTTTCTCGATAAATCGCAGGCGCTTCATCCTTGGTATAGTTACAGCCGCCGGATTCTTTGGCCCTCTATGCGGAGCCGTCTACCTACCCTCTCTTCGTCTGTTCCAGACAATCTTCAAGACTTCTGAAACCGCAATCAATGGAACTGTCTCCATGTACATGGTAGTCTTCGCGGTTGCAGTGTGTATGCCAGAGTACCAAATAGAACATCATACTGACAATATTAGCCTCTTTTCGGTGCGGCGGCGTCCGATGTTGGTGGGCGCAAACTTGTCTACATTGTCGGTCTCGGCAGCTTTTTGGTGTCCAACACTTTGCTTGCAATACTTCCGCCACATATTGCGTTGCTTTACTTCCTCCGAATTTTCCAGGGCCTTGGATCCTGCATCGTGTTCTCCGTTGGAGCAGGTACTGTTGCCGACATCACTGAACCAGCGAAACGTGCATCTGCCCTGGCCTGGTTCCTCATGGGTCCTCAACTTGGTCCGATCCTTGGTCCTCTGATTGGTGGTCAATTTGCAGATGAGTCAAGATGGAGATGGGTTTTTGGATTCCTCTCAGTCACCAGTCTCCCCGTTTATTTGGCAATCGTCTTCTGCATGCCCGAAACCCTTCGGTCGCTAGTCGGAAACGGCACGGTTCTCGCAAATCAACCTTGGTTTTCGATTCCTAAGAGCATCCGGACGAAGCCATGCACAGACTCTAAAGTTCCCAAGGCCCCTCGACCCTCCTTCCGCAAGTTCATGCGCCTGTTGAAGTATCCTCCTCACTTGATCGTGTCCTTTAACGGAGCCTTCCAATTCGTAGGTCTGTATGGCATGTACATCGCCTTTCCCACGGTCTGGGGATCAAAGCAAGGTTATGGCTGGAGCAATGCGGCGGTGGGCTATGCCTACCTTTGCCCCGGCATCTCCATGTTCATCGCCTCGATCATCGTCGGTCGCCTGTCTGATTGGATGCGACAGAAGGCCAAGGCAAATAGCAAAGACGGCAAGATCCACCCCGAACGAAGGATGGCGATCCAAGTACCAGGCTTCGCGATAGCCGCTGCTGGAAAGATCATGTTTGGCTGGTTCGCTCAGAATAAAGCGCCTGCCTGGATGTCCCTTATTGGCACGGCTCTTGCGGCCATTGGCGTGTCTGTTGTCTTCGTCACAAGCACGTCCTTCCAGACCGAGTGCGATCCAGCTCAGACCGCCAGTCTGGTAGCTCTAGGAGGCTTCCTTCGCAACGTCGCTGCCGCCATTACAGCGGCAATCATGGTTAGCATCCTGAAAGCTATGGGTTGGGGCTGGGCCTTCACTGGTCTCGGTATTCTCGACATTCTTTGTATCCCCGGAATCCTCTTGATCCTAATGAGGGGAGAGAAGTGGCGCGAAGACCTAAAGAGACAACAGCAGCAAGGCTGATCAACGTGGCTGGTTGGCAGACCTCAAAGCGAGGCGATGGTATAAGGACTTGATTTTAAGGCATAGCGCGGCGTTGGCGGTAGTTTGGCATGGCATTTTCGATGTCCATGTGTGATTGATACCATGATTAATAATCGGTTCTTCAGCTGAAGTTGCGCTAGAGAGTGATGTGAGGTCTACAAATCGTTATTGCCATGACTTTCTGAGCTAACATGTCAAAGGCACCGCGCCAATGACCCACTAATGGAGAGGCGCTGATCCAGATCTCATCAGCTTCCTCTAGTACCACCAAGTTTCGTATGCGACTGAGCCGAATATGGAGGCTACTGGCAGCGCTCCATCTGCAACGTCAGGTCCACCACTACTCCGTTGGCAGCAAACCTTTCGAGCCAGAGCCCATAGCCAGCCATCATCACTAGGTCCTAGGACAACTGAAACTCCAATTGCAACAGTGCAGAGAGCGCGGCGGCGATATTGCCACGAGTCAGCATAGATGTCCGCAGCACCTCTTGAGAAGCCTTATGACCTTCGAAAGCGAGCCCGAAGCAATTCGCACTCAAATGTCATCGGGTTGCTAGACTGGATCTTACGAGTTCGTCGCATTCTCACCATACTTTCTTATCCACTTCGCGATGATCTTTTGTTGCGCATGAACAATATCCATCGCCTTGTCCGTATCGTAGAGGTCGTACCAACCAGGGCTTTCATGCGGCGGATCACCTGCCCATACCATACCTAGAATTGGCACGCAAAGTTAGCATGTACTTTGTGTACCCAAATTTGGTTATCGGAAGTTACTTACCAAACTTATTAGCGACTTGCGTCTCGGGACGATATATACCGCCATATGCCCATGGAGACGTCCCTACATACGCTCCTCCATTGCGGAACTCATCCATGACGGCGCCAATGATGGTCTGGAAGTAAGCATCCTTGTGCGATGTCGATGCACTGCTCAAATATGGATATTCTCTCTCCACGTTCTCCCAATTATCTCTCGCCATACCGAACTCCTCCAGGAATACCGGTTTCCCGATATCGGCACCCCAGCGACTCGAGTTGTGCATGAAGTCTCTTGCGAAGTTCTGTGCTTTTTGCAGGTTCTCAATGCTCGAGTTATACATATCGTAGATATTCCAATTCTGCACCCAGCAGTGGGTAGTGGCGTAATCCACAGTCGAGAAGTTATGGACCTGCTTGAAGTAGTACTCGCCTTGCTTACTCTCGAGACCAACGCTAATGAGCTGCTTCGGAGCCATCGCGCGGATGTACGACGAAATGCGGTCCACCCACGGGAAGAGCAGGTCGTCTGGGTTCGGATCGAGGTAAAAGCCGTCTGGACCATACTTCGGATCGGATGGCTGGGGTTCGTTGGCCAATTGCCAGGTCATAATGGCAGGATCCTCGGTGTACCAACGTCCATTAACGGTATTGCGCCGGCCTAGGACGGTCTTGATATGGTCTTTGTACCATGCCTCCGCCTGAGTGTTGTTGTATATCAAGTTTGCAAACTCCGTGAAGTCGTTATATGGCGCGGCGTCAACACCTTGGGTCGTGTAATTGCCCCACCCCGTACGTGGTAATTCCCGTTGAGGAGGTGCTGACAGGTTCCAAGATGAAGGATACGGAATCATGGTGTTGTTCTGCGCCCACGACACATATTGCGCAAACCCACCGCTCCACTGCCACTCATTATTGAGCGTCATGGTGGCTCGCATTCCGCGTTTCGACATCTCGTCCAGACAGACATCGAGGCCCTTGAAAACGACCTCGTTGTACATTCGAGGAGCATCCATAAGAGCTGGGTTCATTCTAAAGGGCTGCGGCGTTGGTGCACCTTCAGAAGAAGCCATGATGCGCAAGTGATTGATGCCCTTTGCTGCCATCTGATCGAGCTCTGCGACCAGGCGCGAGTAGTTACCTCCAGCTGAATCATCAGCAGCCAGATTGAGACATGCCCAGTAGTTCATGCCTTTGAGATAGTCAGCCTCCACTTTTCAACTTCTGCATGAGCGAGGCATTCGTACCGGTGATGTAGTGCAGTCCTTTCGAATCGTATAGCCGGAGGCCTTTGACATGGACAAAATCATCCTCGCGGATGCCATGGGCTCTCCTGCCACCCTTTGACACAGCAGTGCCGAAGGCTATCGACACAGAAGCGAGTTGCAATATAAAGCGCATCCTGATGCTGCGAGTCTGTACTTAGGCAGATGTGTTGTTTTGCCAGGACCAAGCTCACCTAAGATTTGTGGTCCGGCACTTTAAGGCTTATATACTACCAACCAACGCTACGGTCCGAGTATAAGCATCGCACAGGCGTTGCGACGACTGACATCATGACGGGCGAGGAGCCGCCGAGCTGCTACTTCTGGCAAGCGGAGGTGTTCGATGTGGGGTAAGTTGAACCCTGTATGCGACCAGGTTCAAATTTCCGGCAGATCCACGTCTTACACGCCGGCATCTGTGATTTCGTACCGTATCCGTAGCTGCAACTTGGTGCGGGCATGGAAGGCACGGCTTTGTGAACATCCGGGTGGTCGCTTAACAACAGAGAGGCAAGCAGAGTCTGGGAACAGCCCAGCGCAGCGAGCGTCGAACTCAAAAGGGGTAACCTTTACACTGCATATGAACAACACGCATGACTGCCCTCAGAAGACCAGAAAAATAAGAACACGCCAGCTTGAACCCGATCAGAGCTAAAGGCTCCCTTCCTGCTTCTTCAATCGCTCAAAAAGCTGAACAAATGCAGCAGGCTCCTGAGCACCGCCTATCTCGAAGCGGTCGTTGATCGTAAAGTTTGGTACACCGGAGATATTTTGCTCGACCGCATCCTGTACCTCCTTGTCGACTTCCGGTCCTCCCTTTCCGCTCTCGAGCCATTCCCTCGCTTCATTCTCATCCAGGCCAGCCTTAACACCTGCCTCGATCAAAATGGCTTGGTTCGTGATGTCCTTCTCATTCTCAAAGTACGCCGCGAAAAGCTCCTCGATGACACGCGTCTGGACGTGAGGACCCTTCGTTTTTCCGAGCTGGATAAGGCGATGTGAGTCTCGAGTGTTGCCCGTCCTTCCGCCATACTTGAAATTGATGCCTTCCGCTCTGCCGATCGCAGAAAGACGCTCTTGCATCATTGCGGTCCGCTCCTTGCCGAACTTCGACTCGTAACGCTCTTGCTTGTCGATACTCCTCGGTGCACTCGGGTCGAGGTAGAACGGATACCAGTTTGTTGCGAACGTGTCATTCGAATTAGGATGTTTTTCCTTGTATGCCGCGATGCCCTTCTCTAGTCGCTTCTTGCCCACATAGCACCAGGCTACGCAATCGTTAGTACTTTATGAGGTCTGACGGAATTGCGGTGCTTCTTACGGCATACAGTGTCGCTCACGACATTGATGTTGAAAGCCGTCATTTTGCGTAAACTAGCTCTGAAAGCCACGATGAAGTGGTCCAGAATCTTTCCGGATGCTCCCGGTAACTTGTCCGAGGTTGGTTGCTCTTTTTATACTTGTTGGTGGAGTTGCTGACAAATGAGCTGCGAGGAAGTCGCAATCGCGGAAGCCCGCCACACTGTGATCACCGAGGTTGACAAACTATGGTACAACACCAATACTCGTACTTCTCTTGATCTTGTTACGTCCTATGATTGTACATCTCTGCTACTCTTCCACCTTACTAGGGAATACCCGGTTTTACTGCGCATCGGTCGATGTCCGCGACCCCGCTTCTCCATGCTATCAGATCAACCAGTCATGTTATCTTGCCCCTCATTCCCGAAAAGCAGACCGCGAGATATGGAGACGAGAGGCGAGTCAGGGAGCGTTCACAAATTCCTACGCGGTGTCTTTTGAGTCTCGCGACGTGACATATATGTTCTTTCTACGAAACGTGTGTAGGTGTTCGCAGATATGCTTCATGCTGGATGCCGAGGTGTCCCACATCTGAGCGCTGCTGCTGTTTGTGCCAAACATGGACAAATTTGGCGCTCGGCGGACTTTATCCAGACTATGAGCACTCTGGGTGTGCTCTGTTGGACGTACGTAGACGTCTTAACAGCGTTGAGCGGTGCCTTCACAGTTGACGATGGCAGGGTTGACACAAGCCCGCGATAGCATCCACAGGTGTTCGAAAGATCTCAGCACGTCAATGATCTCTTTTGTGTACTGGACAAAGTTACCTGAGCGAAGCGGTAGATACTGCGCGTACCTCGAAAATCATGCCCCTCCAATGCATTTCCCGGATGCATGAAGTGCGATTTGACACAGGACAAACGCAAAACAGCATGACCGGTCAAGACCAATTTATAACAAGCCAGGGCCAGCTTTGTACAAGCGATGGAATGCTATTTTCGACCTCTGTGCAAATATGCAGGGGCTCTGGTTACACTTACCACTTCTGTACACCACTTCCCCACCGCGATAGGTCAAGGTCAAGCCATTTTGTTCAGCTCCCATCCCCGAATTAAACACAAAGTCTCTTCTCGGCGTTATTTCTCACGCGCACCCGGTTTCAGTTGGCGAAAAGTGAGAATCGCGCTGCAAAATGCTGCGAGTCTAGATCTCTGTACGAGTTATCGCGTCCTCTGTGGCCACAGCGGTTGCTGCTCTGCCCCAGTGGTAATATCGACATCCTGGCTGAGACTGCTGCCAATTGACATGAACGCCATTTCGTGTCGTGGTAACATGGATGTTCAGTTCCAAGGCGCAATGGCGGATCGCAATCTCTCAAATACGGCGTAGATCTCGCAGCATGGAGCAGCCGTCTGCCGATCTATTTACAACGACACTCCTCAATACTTTCTACCACGGCCTTTGGTTCTGGCATCCATTTAGTCAACTCGTTCTGGAAGATGAGGTACTTGGCAGTATTCAGTCTGGTGGCAGTTGTGCCAACAGCTTATGCTATCGCTTTTGACGGTCCCGCGCCCACCAACATAAACCCAGAACGGGCTCTAGTTGGAACAAATCCAAGGCCTAGTCATGGGCCATCGGTAATCGAGTTGAAGAAACGTCAGACTGGATCCTCGCCGGAGACGTGCGGTTGGGTGGATGGAGACTTCGGTATGTTCCCACTACTAGACAGGAGTCCGGGAGCACCTTCGATTGACGTGAAGTAGACTCCGCAGTAGCCTGCAGTGTCGGGCGAACATGTATGCTATACAAGAGCGCTAGCTATGGCATGGCAGGCTGTTGCGCAGGCCGTGATACCCAGGACTGCGCATGGGCATATTCCTGCGTCGACCTCAGCAGATACGCTGCCGGTTCTTGTGGCTCTAGCTGTATGCTCGATACTTTCGTGCGGAAATGTACGAATGCTCTGGCGCCATATTGTGTTACCTGGACCTATCCATCAGATGGCGTGGCAGGTTATGGCTGCGATAGCACCTCGGCATTCACAGTTCACACTGTCCGCAAGACGGCTATGGATACTGTTGGAGATACGACAAGCACCAGTCTACCGACCGTCGCAGTAGGCGCAGTCACGATCTCTACCGGGGGTAGCAATGGGAGTGGGAGTGGGAATGGAGGCGGGAGCGGCAGCGGCAGCAGCACCGTTTCCCGAAAGACAGCCAAGAAACTCGCCATCGGCACGATAATCGGAATCGTGGTCGCAGTTCTCTTCCTCCTCTTTTTCGTCATCATTGGCGTCTTCATGTTCATCAAGAAAAAGAAGAAGAATCAGCAAATTGCCAACAACGCCCAAATCGTTGCCAACGCGCAAGCCAACCGTCCACATTCACAATATCAACCGCCTCCGCCTCCCCTCCAGATGCAACAGCCAGGCGGTTTCGCACCGCCAATGCCGACTCAGAGCCCCCAGCCTACAAACGGATACTTCTCCCCACCAGCCCAGCAAGAACAGAAGTACGGGCATACTTCAGTACACGAATACGCATTGACGCCTGTATCAAATCCGCCGACGCCTGCACCAGCATACAATCAACCATACGGATCACCTGTCGTACCGCCCATGCCACAACAGCAGTACCAGGCTCCTGCAAATGGCGCCTTCGAGGCCCCAGCGAATGTCGGTGTCTCGCGACCTCCGCCGCAGGCCGTGGTCTCGCCGATACAGCAGCATTCGAGTCCGGTGGTGGGAGCACACGAAGTCGATGCGAATAGTGTGCCGCAGACACCGGGGCAGAAGCCGGGACCAGTGTATGAGATGGGCCAAGGGAAATGATGTCCGTGTCTTGAACGTTCCCGAAGTCACATATGACACTTCTCTCCTTAGTTGCCTCACCTGTACCTGTACCAAATCGTTGAACGGAGAAGTCATGAGAAGGAGGTCTTGTATTGGAAGCCATTGGCAAAGCCATCATAATGTACACAATCAAAATACCCAAGTCATATCTTTCTTCCAGCAACACACAAGACCTTTTCACCCCTGCATCGTCATCCCTCCCGCACCCCTCTCCCAAAATTCCAGTGTCAACGCACTCAAAAAACACGGAATTTCCTTCCTCCCCTCGACCCAATACACAATCTGATCCCTAATCTCGCCCGCAAACACGCTCTGCTCGCCGCCACTGACTTTCATCGTGCCGTTCTCGCCATCAAACACGATGCTATTCTCGCCGTCTTCGTCTGCGGGCTTAAACATGGACGTTACTTTGACGCGCCCGTTGGGCATAAAATCGAGTTTCCAACCTAGTATCGATGCCACGGCTTCGCGAAACTCGAGCGATTTGGCCGTCCAGATTTGCTTGAGGCGGGATATTTTCTTGGTCGAGGAGGCGAGTTGGGTGCGGAGTTCTTCGAGTTCGTCGCGGACGGCGTCGAGGCTTGCTGTGGGTACGGTTGAGGGCGGGGTTTGTGCGTTGTCGAGTTGGGCGAGGAGTTGGACGTTTGCTTCGCGGAGGTTGCGGACTGTACTAAGTTTGAGTGCTTCAGCGTCGGCTGTGGGGTTGGACTTAAGTTCGAGGACGCGTGTTCGTGAAGACTCTTTGAGTTTCTTGAGTTGGCTGTGCTGGGCTTTGTATTCTGCTTCGATGACTTTTTGTTTCTTTTGGAGAGTGGCAAGGTCGTCGGAGAGTTGGCGATTCTTGCGACGCAACTCGCCTAGCCGTTCATCGTTCTCGTCGGTGTCGAGAGGTCGCTTCTGGCCGGTCGCAGGTTGTTTCTCAATGCTGTTAAACTCTCTCTGGAGCGCTTCGACTTCTTGACGGTATTGGTCGACGAGCCCTTCCAACTCCTTTATCCGCTCTGACTTCGCGGCATCAAACGTGTCGGGTTGTGTCTCGCGCGCTTCATCGTCAAATGCTTTGATTTGCGCCCGCAAGAACTCGACCTCCTTCGTTACCAACGCTTTCTGTCGCTCCAAGCGTGCGCGAGCTTTTGCTTCATTGGAGTTTGGGCCACTCCCTGTGCCAGAAGTCTTCAGTTGCTGGATCTCAGCTTGCAGCTTCGCCTTTTCATCTTCTAGCGCTTGAACATTGGCTTCCTTGACCGTCAGTTCTGGCTTGATCTCGCCCAACTTATTGAGAAGCTCGGTCCTCTCTATGCGCTCCTGGATGTAAGCCCGTGCAAGGTCCTCGGGTGACTCAAATTGCGATTCTCCATGCGTCCCTGCCTCAGCTTCGAGATATGATGTCCACGAGTCCCTCTCCTCTTCGAGAGCTTGCTTCCGCACTTGTGCCTCGTTCAGCTGCCGCTGAAGATCGTCCATGATGCGCAGCTTCGTCTGCAGGGACCTCTTCTCTTCCTCGACGACCTCGACAGCCTTGTGCTGCTTCCGATACTGCTTGAGTTCCGTGTTCTGCTCCCTCGTTAACGTCTCCAATTTCTTGATGTGGTTCACTTGGTCCGACAGCTCCCTCTTGATGACGTTGAGCGTCTCAGCATCGCCCGTAATCGCCTTGAGTCGCAGGATCTCAGCTTCGAGCTGTCCAACATCCTCCTCTTTCTGGCCCAATGCCTTTTGTGTCGACTGAAGAGCATTCACTTTGGACTCCAGATCAGTCTGTATTTCCTCAACGCTCTCCTTCAGCGCCTTGTGCTCTGCCTGCAGTGTGTTGTATCTGTGGTCGGTCTGCCTTTGTGACGATGCCAGCTCTTCCTGAACCTCATCAAACTCCTCCTGCAGCGATTGTGCCTTTTCCTGGCTCTGTCTCAGTCGCTTCTCGAGGGCTTGCCGCTCGTTTGCGGCACGTGTCTGCGCTTCAGACATGTCCCTCGCCAGCGCGTCGTACTTCTTCGAAGTGAGGGTATTCGCCGCCTCCGCTTGTTGTGCTTTTCGGAAATCGGCATCGGCGCGGTTCTGCGCATCGCGCAGCTCTTGCGCATGCTCGAGCTTCTTCATCTCCAGTTCCTGCTTCGCGGTTTCGAGCTCATAGCGTACGGTGTTGAGCTGCACGCGCAGCTCTTCGTTGGCTGGATCCGCGGCCACCACGGTGTGCGGCGCATTTGGTGCATTGTGTGATGTGCGCATTGTGGCTCGGAATGTTTCGCGCAAAGGTTCGCGTCTTGCAGGCTGCGACTCCTCTATAGACCCCGTGAGGAAGTTGTACGACGGCTCGAACGTCTTCCTGGACGCCATTGTGGCTGCGTCTTTCTGTTTGTTTGCGGGATGGTAGATCGTGCCTCATGCCCAGCCAGAAGACGCGATTGGCCAGGCCATGCGCATCGAGATGTATAACGAGTGGCAAGATGTGTGTCTGCAAAGGCGATACAAAGTCCGGGAGCTGCTGGTAGAGGCGGTGATTTCGTGGTGGTGAAGCTGGGGAAACAAGGGTCAAAGGCGCCCACCGGACAAAGGCCTAGCGCGTCATTGTGAGCTGTCGCGAAGTCACCTGCCCCACAAGATGACAGTGTCTCAAATGATCTCGACCAAGTCGTCGAATGTACTCTGGGTTTCATGGTGTGGTAGTACTGCCACCTCATCGCTATTGCTATCTTACATCATCAGCCGCACAGCCGACCAAAGTCATGTTCATCCTTCACCCAGCGAAGCGACATCCGCAAACGCCTTCGAAAAGACGTCGCTTTCTCCATTTCGCCATGCCCACGCAATGCAGTAATGCCGCAGCAGTAATTCAAGCTCCTCAAGCTCATCGAGAAACTCGAGGCCCGCGACGCGCTCCTTCTCCTCGTCACTGATCCACTTCCTCCAGATGTAGCTGGTGTCCTCCGCCTCCGCTGCCTCGACGAATCCATATCCCCTCAGCCGTGCGCGTTGGTCGCTGAGTTCCGGGTAAGCAGTAAGAGTGTGAAGGTGGATGTTGCGCGACCGCAGATTTGATATCATGGTCCTGCCGAATGCGTCTTGCGGCAGGATGGGTTCGTAGAGCACGATTGAGGCAGGCGTTGTGGGTTGTAGGTAGTGTGTAAGGAGCGAGGATACAATTTTCTGCACAGCAGAAGGCTGGAGGTATACTAGGCACATCTCTGACAGAATGAGGGTGGGTAGCGTAGGATCGAGGTTTGGTAGATCGGGTCGCGCCGTCTCGTTCGAGGACGCCGCCAGGGAGCGCAAGTCGAGCGCATGAATGTTATACGTCTCTGAGTAGTACGATGTTGAGGTTGCTGGTATGTGTAGCAGCTTCCGATACAGAGCAGATTGTTTCTGTATGCTGGCGATCTTCGCGACGGTATTCGCAGGGAAATCGATCTCATGGTACACCAGACGAATGTTCGGGTACAAGTCCAGCAGGCGGAAAAAGCGCGTATCCGTGCCAGCACCAAGCGATACGATCTGTTTTGCCGAGGCAGGGTAAGTAAGGAGGAACTTGGACACCAGCTGGTCGATTGCAGTGGTGCGAACATATGTCCCTGCCGGCCAATGAGCACCCAATCCCAGACTCGGAGATACTGGGACGTGTTACCTCTGTTTAGCAAAGGCAGCCGTCTTGTTGCAGGCTGTGTCGCGAACAAGCTCGCATACGGGTCATGGAGATAGCCCAGCTCGACACAGCTCACCCTGCTGCCCGCAGCGTCTTGATCTGTTGCCTTGACCGCATTGTCTCTAATCTGCTCTGTTTCTTCTTGCGAGCTTCCCAGTCCGCCTCTGCCGCGTCCGCGTCCTCTGAGTCCGCCGCCGCGCCGGTTGCCGAGGAGCGTCTTGAGGTTTGGTATTTCGTTGGAGGAGGCCATGGTCTCACGCTGTTGATGCTCCCACGCGATTTGGTGGGGTAGCTTGGGCGCGCTAAGCCGGGGCCATGACTAGCGCCGGCTGCATGCCAAGAGCGTGCTGCGAGCGGCTCTTTCTGAATTTCTTTGACGCGACAAGGCATTCACGGCTTTGCGACAACGAAGCTGCCCGCCCCTGCACTGGTCCCCAACTGCCGATACGCACAGTCAACATGGAGGAGCCAAAGTACAATGCGAGCTTGATCCGCATGTGGAGGGTCTGGAGGACGGCGAAGGAGATGATGAACGAGCGGGTGCGCTGCGCATGCGCTCTTGATTCGCAACGAGCAGGCACGCTAACTTCTTGAAGGGCTACCTGGTCGTCGAGGACGACATGACAATCTCACTGGAAGACTTCGCGCGCAGATACGCGAGGGAGGACGGAGAGCCAGAGTACGTCTCAGCGCAATGCAATGAGAACGCTGCAACAGCGGACTAACACCCTGTAGCCGCTCACGCCTCAACTTCTCCTGCCAGCCTAGCGAAGAAATGCTCGTCAAATACACCCCACCCCCGACGAAGAAAGACCCGAGTCCACAACCCGCAATCGGCACCATATGGATCGAGTTCAATAGCGACGAGAACGTCGGCCTGAAACAACTGCGCGACTACATGGGCCACTTGCTCAACGGCTCCTTCTATTCCGGCATCATGGTCACCGTGAAGCCCATGACCGGCATGGCAATCCGACTTCTGCGCGGCGCGACAGGCATGAGCGATGGTCCAAAGGGTGGTGTCGAGGTGTTCGTCGAGCAGGATTTGCTAGTCAATATCACCAAGCACGAGCTGGTGCCCAAGCATGTACTCCTGAGCGCGGAAGAGAAGGCGCAGTTGCTCAAGCGGTACCGACTCAAGGAGACACAACTGCCACGCATTCAGTCAACAGATCCGGTGGCCAAGTTTCTCGGACTGAGGAGAGGCGCTGTGGTCAAGATCATCAGAAAGTCAGAGACAGCGGGACGTTACGCGAGTTACCGCTGGGTCATCTAAGTGTTCGGGGAGGCGGAGATGAAGTCTGCAGCACGAGGAGTTACATGCACCATCATTTGGCGCGGCGTTTGGGCGAACAGGAAAGTGTTTTCATAAGTCCAATGTGGCATTTGCGAAAAGCGGAAAGTGCTTGGAGTCGCAGATATGTATACCAAACCAACCTTCATCATATGTCCTGAATATTCCCACGGTCCAATACTTTGCCGAAAAGCCACCCACATCACCGCTCTGATTCATTTCACCCTCTCCTCTTTTCTCCTGTCACGGAATCCACCCGAAATCCCTCCTTAGCCCACTCAAACCATACCCAACCTCCTCAACTCACTCTCCATCAGAGTCTGCCTACCCCTGCTGGCACCTCTCCTGCCTCCCATATCCCCCATCTCAACTCCCTCTATCTCCTGCCCCATAGGACGGTGCTTCATCCACGCCAAGTATCCACAGACCCAGAGCCAGCAAAAGATCATCGCGGCGAATACGTCGTAGCATAGGAGGGTGAACGTCACCGTTCCGAGCCAGGTTGGGGAATTCGTGGTAACATGAGCGTCGTTTCCAGTGGCGGTGAAATGGATCGCGTGGATGCCGAGAGGGAGGTAGAGAATGATGAAGAATAGTGCCATTGTGTATCTCGGATAGATTCGCGGTTCTTTGTAGTGTGATGTGGTTTTCAAGGTGTGGAGTGAGCTTGGTGAATTAAGATGATGTGTTTGGTCTTTGGATGTGTTGCGAAGTTAGATAGGTTGACAAGCGGGTGGTTGTGTATGTTTGAGAGTGAGTAAGTAAAGGAGCGCAGATACGGTGAAGAAGGGAAGGTATTGGTGTGTTATTGTGTGAAAGGCGGTATACATGATCCCGTATTGTCATCGCCCGAACGCCCGAGACGCCACGCAATGTTGAAAGCTCCTGCGGTAGTCTCAAGTGACCTCATGTCGAGAGCGTTTATTGGCTCTTGTCCCATGGCAGCGCAAAGGTAGCTACCCAGTCGGAAACTTCCTTGCGTAGCTGGACAATGTCGGTGATGTCTTCACCTTCACCAACATACTCCTTGAAAGCAGCGACGCTGGCAGGGTTCTTGCGGCCAGTCTCCTCGGCCTTCTTCTTAGCCTCCTTGTCAAGCTTCTGGGTGATACCGACAGCGCGGTGCACGACATCTGCTACGCGCTTGAAGTCTTCTGGTTGGAAACCGCGGGTTGTCATGGCGGGAGTGCCCATTCGCAGACCGCCGGGCTTCATGGCAGACTTGTCTCCAGGAACAGTGTTCTTGTTGGAAGCGACGCCCACGAGTTCGAGAATACGCTCTACGCGAGCACCATCTACGCCACGGTCTTTCAAGTCGACCAGCACGAGATGGTTGTCGGTTCCACCACTGACGATGTTGTACCCGAGTCCGCCATTCTCCTTGGAATCACCCAGACGTTGCGCGAGAGACTTGGCATTGTCGAGGACCTGCTGTTGATAGTCCTTGAACTCCTTGCTTTGCGCCTGTTGTAGCGCTACTGCGAGGGCGGTGATTGTGTGGTTGTGGGGTCCTCCTTGGTGGCCGGGAAAAACCGAGGCGTTGATGGGGCCTTCCAAATCGTACATCTCCTTGTTCCCCTTCTTGTCGACTCGCCTTGTACCCTTGCGGAAGAAGATCATAGCGCCTCGTGGGCCGCGCAACGACTTGTGGGTTGTGGTCGTAACAATGTCAGAGTGAGGGAATGGAGACGGGATGACGCCGGCTGCGACGAGACCTGAGATGTGAGCCATATCAGATAGAAGGTATGCGCCGACAGCATCGGCCAACTTGCGCATGCGCTCGTACTCGATGAGTCGGCTGTAGGCCGATGTGCCGGCAACAATGACCTTGGGCCGATACAAATGCGCGAGCTCCTCCATCTTTTCATAGTCAATGATACCAGTCTTCTCATTGAGTCTGTATGGTAGTGTTTCATAGTATTTCGATACCGCCGAGATCTTCTTGGTTGGTGTCTGGTAACCATGCGACAAGTGACCGCCGTGGGGAAGGTCGAGACTGAGTATACGATCGTGGGTGTTCATGACTGCGGAGTATGCATAGAGGTTTGCGGGAGAACCAGAGAGGGCTGATCAAGAGTATCAGTCGCTGCAACTGGGCAGAGGCGGCAAATCTACTCACGCTGAACGTTGACGCCCCATTCCTCAGGACTCAGGCCAAACGCCTTGAGTGCTCTTTCCTGGCATAGTCTTTCTGCCTCATCAATGTGCTCATTGCCTCCATAGTATCGTGCGCCTGGGTAGCCCTCCGAGTATTTGTCTGTTGTAGCGTGTGAGCTTGGGTGGTGTGACGGGTATCGCCAAACGTACTTTGCATTACACTGCCGAGAGCATCGAGAACAGCTTGCGAAGTAAAGTTCTCCGAGGGAATGAGGTTTATGAAATGCTTCTGGCGATTTTTCTCCTGTTGCAGAAGCCTGGTTAGCTACGTTGGATTTCTCGGACTTCGTTTGACCAACTACGCACCCTTTCGATGATCTTATAGACAGTGGGATCGGCTTGCTCGAGGTCTTGCGAAAGCACCTAAAGCGTGGTCAGACCAATTCTGCAAGCATATACGTGCTTGCGGCCGGCAAACCTTCTGCTGTGCCTCCATGCTCGTTGCGTAGCCCCGCCATTGTCTTTGCGGTATTCTTGAGTGGTTCGTGGCGATGGAAGCATATGGCCGAGGGACAAGTTGGCGCAAAGGCGCTCTGCACGCGGATCGGAGGGCCGCCATAGTGATACGTGAGGCTCAACTTGTCAAAGGTGTGCTGCGGCCTTTAAAGGCTGAAGCGCGCAGTGTCTGGATATCCAAGCCAAAAAGAGGCAACATGTCAGTCCCCGCGATTTGCCGGCCGCAGACCGGTGGCGCACAAGGCTGGCAGCCGCCGCATGGTTTCTCCGACGGCCGATGTATAAATTCTTTCCGAACCCCAGCTTTCGCTCGACACAACTAAAACCACATGATTCAGCGCCTTCCCTAACAGTCGTATCCTCACTTGGCCGGCGCAAGCTGGTTGACGTGGGCGATGTTGACACGCTCCGGGCATCACCACCCAGAAGAGACGAGATGGTTTATGATTGGAGATAGTTGTATCCGCTTCCACTCCAGACGGTGCGGTTCCAGCGAGTCTGGAAGCGAACAGACGCCGACCAAGTCGCAAGTCGTGACGGTTCCGGTCTCTGCTTGCGACCGTGGTTGTTCTCTTCAGCTTTCTGCGATAGTAGGTAGAACAATATCATATAAGCAGTCGCTGTCCGTTTCACTTTCCCGCTGCCCCATCGTCGCGCCTTCCCTCAGCCCTTGCTCTTGCCCTCGCCGTCACCGCCGCCGGACCGACGACGGCACCTCTGGCAGGCACGCGTGGAGCCTCTACTTCTCACGCGTCGTCTCGCGCCTTCCTCTCCTCGTCTCCTCCGTACACTTGCTGTCTCAATCTGTCCTCTGCCTTTGCCCTGCTCCACGCCCGCGTCTGCCTCAACCTCGAGGTGTCGTACAAACACCTACACCGCAATCGGCCACCTCACATGCACTAAACCCACACCGCCGACTCTAAAGCACGATAAACGCGTCAAGATGGCTCCCACACCCAAGACACCCACTCTGCCTCGACCAGCAACACCAACTTGCGAGAGCAGCCAGGAACTGGGCAGTCCGTCGAAGATACCCCAGTACAACAAAAGCACTGGTCGGCCGATACGCAAAAGTGCTGGCATTGTCAAGAAAGTGGCGGGTTACGTCGACTCTGGCATACTGGAGGAGGACGACTTCGAGCCATTAACTTCTGACCTGAGTGAGGACAACAGCGAAGACGAAATGGTGAAGCGCGGGCGCATCGACAAGACGAAGCAGAAGCGGAAGCGGAGCCCGTCGCCGCCGTCTCCTCGACTAGATCCCATCATCTACAATCAGGAGCTCGAACCCTTGACGGACGACGAAACAAGCGGAGCCTTCCATCACAACACGCCGAAGAAAGCGCCAGTCACTTTGCAGTTTAACGTGCCGCTTGGCTTTCACGGGCCACTCTTCGTCAAGCTTGATAGCACACTCTTGAAGGACAACGAGGAAGGCACGCGCCATGATATGCACAAGACCCGAACGAAGAAGGCGCGTACCTCGAGTCCAGCACCCAAGGAAGTAACGCTTGCGGTGCAGTCCAAGGGCTTCGCTGATTTCCCGCCCGAGCTGCGAAACACGATATACCGCCATGTGTTCGTTCGCAACGGTCAGATGCTCTGTATCCCTCAAACCTCCGCCAGTGGAGGACTTTCCCGATCGTCACAGTTCCTGAGAACCTGCAAGCTTGTCCACAACGAGGGATGTTCTATCCTGTACGGCGAGAATGAGTTTGCCTTCGATCGACATGCAGGCACTCGGAGCCCATTTTGGGACCCTAAACCCAAGGAGATCGGCTATCAGGACTTCCTCCACTTTCTCAAGATGATCGGTCCAGAGAATCTCCAATACCTGCGAGACATCAAGATCGATTTTGAGGATGCGCTACCAAAGTTCACTCCAGATCTCACCACAGAGGGTCGCCGCTACATCAACGATAAGTACCTGTTGAATTGCCTACGCATTCTGCGCGATGCGAAGCTGCGCAAGATGACCATGCACTTTCTCGGTCGCCGCCAACTGTTCAAATCGGACATCAAGTTCCTTGGCTACTTGGAGCAGATCAAGGTGGACAGGGCAATCAAAGTTGACCCGCAGTGGCCCTACCAGACCAAGCTCGGCAATTGGATTTGGGCAGATGTCAAGGATATAATGACCCGCAAGAAGAAGCTCTACGAGAAGAAGTAAAGGCTGCGAAGGTGTTCAAAGTCCGCCTATCAGACTCTCTTTGCACTTTGCACTTGCGACGTGCTGCATGTTGCAACTACATGTTCGAAGAGGCATCAGTATGTGTCGACTGCGTCAAGATTGATTGATAAGTTTCAATGTTGCTTTTCCCACGATATACATCTCACAATTCATATTTGGCTTTTACGGGTTGTCAGTTCTGTTCGATTCCTCACCAACTGTTCTCTCAATACACGGCGAGCATTCTCGTGGGGAGTTGGGCATCTGCGAAGAACGCACATGTGACACGTCAGGCTGGGATGCGTTTGTCTTCCTTCGGGACTGGGATCAACATCTGGCTTCAGGTGCCATGTTACTTTGTTTTCAAACCCTCCAATATAGACTCAATACAAGCCAAATATCATACTTTCTTCCATTTTGATCAGTACGATTGTCCAGCTCCAATGCCACAACCATACCATGTACAACGACATACAAAGATCACGCTGTCTATCGTCGCGACCAATATTCTAAGGCTGGCAGCGTGTTGCACCCACATTCAGATCCCTCGTCCCGGCTAAATCTAGCACCCCGGCCGTTCACACCTCCTAGGGTTTGCGAGCTATGTGCTTGTGCAGCGCGTACCTGCATAAGCGAGCCACGTAACGTTGCGCAACGCTGGCAGCGGCACGCTGCATTTCCGCGTCGTACAAGCTGAGAAGAATGTTTCACGTAGACATGGAGGCGACTTTTCCCACCCAATGTTGCGCGTCAGCATGTGATGCTTTCGCCTAGGACCGGGTTCGCGGAGTTGGGGTACAGAGGGGGCAGGTGGGGTGGTTGAAGGGCGGAGGATGTGAGGAGATTTGAGAAGGTGGTGGGGATCGTGTGGTTCGGGCTTATTGGACTTTGGGACATCGGACGCAGGATTGCATTGGGATGACCTGAATGAATTGTGAGCATGCGGAGTCTCCGATGCGGGATGTTGACAAGGCAAAGCGATTCGTGGGGTGTTTGTCAGCCTTGTGATCCACTAACGTACAATAACTTCAAGATAAGAGCACGATCTCAGGCTCGTAGAATGATGGCTTGCGCTGCCGAGCTCCCACCCTATTCACCGTAAGCACTACGTATAATCCAAGATATTGTCTGCCGCAAGTACATGATTCGATTGTGGACCTGAAATTCGGAACCCGGAGTAGAAAATGTTGGGAATGCAGCGGCTGGCATTTCTTCTATTGACCTATAGTAAAGCGGGGGTATAGCGGTTCGTTGAGGTATAGTTGGAGCGCATATAGCCTGTTCGCCAGCCGTTGAGAGTCGATGTGGAATTAGGTTCTCCACAGTCCGTGGCACAGCAGATTAAGTACCCCACACTTGATTCTGCCGTTGCGATGCTGCAGCACACATAGATTGCATGCAAGTGTCTGCGTTGTGCTTCCGCTGCACGTTGGAGAGGCGAGATCCGATTGCGAGCGCGGTCAGGTCGATTAGATGGGGACTGAGGATGGGTATCACGTTTGATTGTACGCGTACTGGCAGAGGCACTGCTTATCCGAGGGCGGAGTACTTGACGACGATTCATCGAGCTAGGCTAATCGCGGACTATGCCGACCAAAATGTGGACGAGTGAGGATACCCTGTCGCAATCTGAGTCCAGTGATATGAGGAACCACTATTGCTGGCGAGCACGACCTGATTGACCAATGACAGTGCCTAGTTCTTTCCTTTCCTCTTCTTGAACTCAGCTATCCAGTCCGCGGCCCGATCTTTCGGCACCACGCTTATTGTTGCCAGTCCATCTACAACCTCCGGCTTGCCGCTACCCAATACTTTACCCAGAGTCATCTTCTTGCCTACCTTGATCAGGCCGCCTGCTGATGTCTCCATGTACGCTTCCACGTTATCGATAGCATACTCGCGGTGCTCATCCCATGGCAACGGGAATATGTATTCCAAGTGCTCGCCTAACCTCTCCTTTTCTGAGAAAGCTTTGACGAAGTCGGACTGTGAGTGTGCAGGATATAGTA
>TARA_R110002003_G_scaffold391_15_pt1 | contig 28788 bp, 28 predicted proteins | sample TARA_R110002003 | Tara Oceans TARA_R110002003 (sample SAMEA4396441) | marine metagenome | biome: Westerlies Biome; feature: [SRF] surface water layer (ENVO:00010504); material: water (ENVO:00002006), including particulate matter (ENVO:01000060) such as... | depth 5 m | reverse complement strand
AGCATCTGGTGAGCGACGCATGATCTTCATCGTGAATTGCTTGCCTTTGACTTTCTCTTTGAGGAGTCGTTTCTGTAATTCGCCGCACAAACTTGTAATGAATTCGTCCGCCTGCTCTTGAGTTTCGAAGCGGACGCCCCAGTTTACTTCTGCAGACACCGACTTGCGGACGACTTGCTCACCCACCTCTTGACGATCGATGCCACGGGCATACTCCCATAACTTCTCGCCTGTCTTGGGACCGAGTGCCTGAACCAGTCTCTCCTTGGAAAGTTCACGGATATCCTTGACATACTTGACGCCAATCTCTTCGAGTTTCCCGCCAATCGACCACGCCACGCCTGGCAGATCTTGCACTTGGAGCTCCCCGATGAAGTCTAAGACGTCTTCCGGCTTAATCTGATGTTGACCAGCAGGCTTTGCCTTTCTCAGGGCTACCTTGGCCAGGAGTATATTGCCGCCGATGCCGACTGACACATCGCATGCGGTCTTCGCCCTGACCTCCGCTCGCAGCGATTGCGCAATCTCATCCGCTTTCGCTTGCTCCCTGTAGTTGCTGCCTTCAGAGGCCTTGCGGCCATCACTCCCACCAACAGCGTGGCAGATAGTAGAAACATCAACGAGTGCTTCGTCGATACTGACACTTTGAACAAGACCGCCAGTCGCAATGATGGCATTGTAAAAAGCTCTGCTAGCTTCTTCATAAGCGGGAAAGTCGTAGGGCAGGATCTTGATATCCGGACAAAGTTCTTGAGCCCTCTTCATCCACATGCCATTCTTGACACCGAACTTCCGCGCTGGATAGTTGCAGCTTGCAATCTCAGATCCGCTCCCTTGACCGTGCGCAACCACGGCTGGCTTGTCTTTGTATTGTGGATGTTTTTTCAAGCTAATTGCAGCGAAGAAGCTGTCGAAATCGACATGTAGGATATATCGCCGTGCTCCTGCTGGGCGCTTCTCCTTCGCCTTCTGAGTCGCTGTCTTCTCACTCGCTAGTGCCTGTAGTTGCGACTTCAGTTCTGCCTTCCAGGTAGAAAGGTGATGCAAACGAGACTCGCGATAGTACTGCTCGAGAAAGTTGGGGTCTACAACGGTCGACTTGCGAATCTTGGGATCGCGAAGGAGGATCGCGTTGTGTTCTTCTGCAGTCAATTGGCGACCATCGGACAGTGCAGCATTTGCAGCAGCAATGAAATTCATCACCCGCTCGCCGTTGACATCTGGAGGGGTCTCCTCTGCAGCTAGAGGCGCGGGATCAGCATAGAGGCTGTCATCACGCTCCGCTTCTGCAGCTTCCAACTCTTCGTCATGGAACGAATCATGCTGAGGGGCAAGGGTCGGGCTCGTCTTGGGAGGAGTCACCAACTTTTCGGTCTTGTTGGCCTCGCTAGCCACTGCTTGTGCGGGGCCACTTTCGGGTTGGTGCGACGGTGGAAGGTCGTCAAGCTCGTCGACATCATCCTCTGGTGTAGGCAGTCGCTGCTTGGAAAAGCGTGAGCGCAAGGTATCGCTAGGCGTTGGTGTGCTCGAGGGACCAGCTTGAGCCCCTCTTAGCTGGCTCGTATACCAGCTTGCATCCGTCTGATCTCGATAGCCCCTCGGCTTGACATTAGCCTGGCTGAGCACCTTTCCTTTGTCGAATGCCAGCACATTTTGGTTCTCGCCTTCGTCTACCACGCGGTATTCGTTCCATGGTAACAGCCTCCCTGCCTGTATGCTGTCCACCACCCATGCCGGCTTGACGATGCGATATCTCTTGAACTCGACCACCTTCTTCGGCGTGAGACTACTGGCGATAATGTGCGTCACGGTCGTCTTCCCGTCCAGGTACTGCATAAAGCCGCCGCCATATTGGACGATGAGCGTGTGCAAGTCGTTGAGCGAGGGCTGGGTGTAGCCATTCACGTGCGCCACAATGCCCTTGAAGATGGCGGGCTTGTCTCCGGCCTGCGATCGAATGTCGGCGTCAAGGTTCTGCAGCTTGGTTTTCTTGCGTCGGAAATAGTCGGTGAAGCCGCCAAAAGCTGAGCCCTTGTACTCCTCGCCATCTTCGCCGTCAAACGTGTGCTTCTCGATGCGCTTGCGGACCGACTCGGAGTTCTTGTCCAGGCGCGAGCCCATGGTTGAGTGATGGTACTAATGACGTCCAGGGCGGATCGAGGGCGTTCATCGGGGCCGTGATCATGATTCGTGCGGTCTGCGATGGTGTTCAGGCTGCCGCATGTCGCTGTGAATGTGGTGGGGAGGGACAACGCGTGCGATGGCAGGGTTGTGGCGCGTCGTCATGACTAGCGCGAACAGTGGTGGGTCGTTGCTGCTGATTCTGCCAGTCCCACAGGCGGTGAGGAGGCGCTAAAAGCTGGCTGGGAACTTTTCTGCAACATGAAATCTTGGCTGTCTTCGTTTTCCTGCACTCGACATATCTCTGCTCAACCAGCTGTCCTCGAGCTGCGCAACCCCCTGAGCTTCCACTACTAATCAGAGGCTATCTCTCTCTCGCTTACATCACTCGTTGCGCTTCTCCGAACCACCTAATTTTCAAGATGTCAGGCCCGAGTGGTCCCGTCGCGGCCGGTGTCTATGGACGCCGGGTGCCTGCTGGAGGAATCCCAATCCTCGCCGCCATTGATCCGTCCTCTGCTGTAAGTTTGACAACTCTATGATGCGAGTGTTTTTATGATGCGACCATTGGTTCGGAAATTATCGACATATGAGGTCGTCGCATTGCGCTGTTTGAGCTGGTGCTAATTGACCAGTTCCGGATCACCATGGCAGCTCTCGATCCCACCGCGCCTGCTCAGACCGATGAGGAGAACCAGGTCCTGCGCGCCACCCTCAAGCTCATCCGTGTACCCATGGACTTCGAGGATAGCGATGAGGAAGATGACGAGGATTACGATGAGGAAGACATCGAGGCAATCGCTGCTAAGCTACGCGCCGCTGGTGCTCTCCCCGAGGAGGAGCTCGACTCTTCCGATGAAGATGACAGCGAGAGTGAGAAGAACGGCGGACCCAGTGATCCTGTCAAGTCGAAGAAGGCCAAGCAGGCAGCCCTCACCAAGAAGCTGCAGGAGGAGCTCGAGGCGGATGAGATGGACATCGATGGCAGCTTGACCAACGGTATCAATGGCAAGTCAAAGGGCAAGGCCAAGATCACCGACGACGACATCAGCGACGAGGACGACTCTGAGGACGACGAGGATATGGAGCCAGAAGAGTTTGTCCTGTGCACGCTCAACCCTGAGAACGTAAGACTCGCCTTCTTGCCTCCGTCTCCACATAGCTAACACTCCATAGCACTACCAGCAACCCCTCGACATCACTGTCCGCGAGGGCGAGGAGGTCTACCTCTGCGTCACCGGTACCCACGACATCTACGTCACCGGCAACTACGTCGCCTTCCCCGATGAGGAAGACAGCGAGGACGAGGAGGATGACGGTCTGGAGCAGCTTGGCTACGACATCGGTTCTGATGAGGATGAGCTCGACATTGACGAAATGGACGAGTCTGAGTCGGACGAGCTCGATGGCCTGGCCGATCCCCGCATCGCTGAGGTTGACACCGACGAGGAGGCGCCCAAGCTTGTCGCTACTGGCAAGAAGGCCAACAAGAAGCGCCCTGCCGAGTCGGAGGATGATGTGACCCTTGACGACCTGATCAGCAAGACCAATGGCGAGGAGAAGGTCAGCAAGAAGCAGGCCAAGAAGCTCAAGAAGAACGATGGCCAGGCTGTTGCTGCTGCACAGGAGAAGAAGGCTGAGAAAGCTGCTGAGGCTCCTAGCAGCGACAAGAAGAAGGTACAGTTCGCAAAGAACCTCGAGCAGGGTCCAACTGGCTCACCATTGCCCAAGGTCGAGGCACCCAAGGCCGAGCCCAAGAAGGAGGCTGCCAAGGGCCCGCGCAACGTCAGCGGTGTTACCATCGACGACAAGAAGGAGGGCAAGGGCAAGGCGGCCAAGAAGGGCGACCGCGTCGAGATGCGCTACATTGGCAAGCTGAAGAGCGGCAAGGTCTTTGATTGTGAGTTTGACCAGCATTTGTGGCCATTGCCTTGTACTAATTCTCTACAGCCAACAAGAAGGGCAAGCCATTCTCCTTCAAGCTCGGTGTTGGCCAGGTCATTAAGGGCTGGGACATCGGCGTTGCTGGCATGACTGCCGGTGGTGAGCGTCGTCTTACCATTCCCGCTGCTCTTGCGTACGGCAAGAAGGGCGCACCACCGGACATCCCACCCAACTCGGACTTGATCTTCGACATCAAGTGCATCTCTGTCGGTTAGACATGTCAAACTTTATCTGACTGTTCACCTATTTCCTGCCGCTATCTGACTCCCGCGTTTCTGTTATTTGCTTCCTGTTTCTCGTCGTTGTCTGCTTTATCGCGGGATATCCCACTTGCATGATCTGGAGCTTGATATTATAGATGTGCAGGGAGGACGGATCTCTCGGCCATGTACTACGCATATAGCGAGGCGACGTGCCAGTGTCAGGCACAATCTCGCTGAGGAAGCTATTTCGAAAAAGTTCTAGGAGTTGAGGCCGGGTCTATGTAGCAATATAAGTTCAAGTTACGCTAAGATTCGATTATGTGAAGGACAAAATAGCTTGATTCGCAGCATGTCTTGTCACTCCGCATTGCGTCTGACACTATCGTGAAATGTCGAAGATTCTAGCGCTAGTGGTTGCGTCAGACGTCAGACTCACCAATCAGCCGTTTGACATGTCGCACGGGCCCCTTCCATTCATGCCGAAACGCCTCTTTCTCCGCTCCTCACCTCCGCCCAACGTCCACCACCGCAACCCTACGATCTACAGTTCCACACCACAACCACCGCTTGAACCTAGCTATCCGTTCAACGCCCCTATCACCCTTTCACCGACCGAACATCAGCAATTGTGGCGAAGCTGTAGCAATGGCGATTTCAACAATGAAACGAAACAGTAGTAGGCAAGTCTTTCGCTCCGTATAGATGGCGCTGCTTGCGGATGAATGCTAACATGTGTCTGGCGCAACAGTAGTAGTAGTAATTCGGTCCACTCGTATGCGTCGTCCAGCGCGCCTGTCACGGCGAGCTGCTATGCCGTGAACGCTTGCACGGGAGCCCTGCAGGGCTTCCAGTGCACTACGGGGGCTTTCGGGGCCGGGTGGTGCTCCTGAGGTCAGCTCGGTACGTCTCCCCGCCTTCGTTGCTGCATGCTCGCTGTACTAGTCTGCGCATACGACGGCTCGGCAGCACTTGTGGCTCATGCTAACGGTGTTTGCAGGGAATTCCATCACCCCCCTCGAGTCCCCCCCTCGCCGCCACGCACAGCAAAGCCGCGGCGCGCAGAGGGGGGGCTGCATACACCATTACGGGAGAGTGTGAGAGGCTCTTCTGCGAGACACTGCGGTCTGTTTTCCTGGGTGAGGGGAGCCAGACGCGTCAGGACTCGCTTGTGATGGGTATGTATAACGTCGACGACTACGGCGTCAAGCCACGCGAGGCCGATTTGCACGCCGAGGAGCATGGCCACGGCAACATCACGGATTGGATCGAAATGTGGGATTATGTGGGTGGGATCAGATTCCGTGGCTTCGTGGCGGAGAAGAAGGACGAGAAGGCTATGTTTGTGTTCTTTGATCAGAGCGTGGTCGTGGGCGATCTGAAGGCTGGGTAAGTCTTGCGCCTCCCTTGACATGTTAGCCCGGTGCGGAACTAACGGTGCTGTGTAGACTCATGGCCCTCCTCGAACTCTGCGAAGTCCCATATTTTTCCTGCGATCGCCTCGTCGTTTGCATCGATCGACACGCCGAATCCGTAGCGCGCGATACCTTGGTCAAGGATTTGGGCTGGATTGGCTTCAGTCTTACCACACTGGACGATTTCTCGGATGGCGCCGAGTTGACGAGCGACAAGTGGCTATTTATGGATATGGAAACCTAATGAAGAGTATATGAAGGAGAAAGCCGATAGGGGAGCTTGCGTGAATAGGTTTGAATGTCGGTCTTTACTGCATCATTCTGGCGTTGGTGTTTTGCACCCTGGAGTTCGACTTTCCTGTTTCCCCTCGACCCTGTACGACGGAAATTGTAGTGTTTCCTTTTTGATAACATGGAGTTTGGGAATCGATTGTAGCGTTATCTCAACAAGATGAACTAGTGACCAGTCCCACGATCAACACAAGTCTTTACCTTTATCCCAGACATTCCGTCATACCTAAATTTCACACCACCCTACCTCGCGTGAAGAGCTAGCCAGCCTTTCCCGTCGCTGCGGAAATCACGTTCCTATCGCAGAGCAGAGTAGATGCGTTAGGTGCGCACTGGACTTGTCCTGATGTCCAAGTACGTAAACGCCGCTACTGTTCGTTCTCAGAAAGATATAAATCCCGCGCGGAGAAAGGTATTCACCCATTACATTCTCCGCTAAAATTGTCCGCTATCTAAACACAGAAGGAAGCGCAGACGTGTATGCAACGCTGTGCAATAGTCTTTTCCACTGCCGATACGATGCGATACGATACGCGCCCTCTTGGAGAGCAAGAGCGTGAGGAGCGAGATGAAGGTATGGATAATGCGGGTACTCCACTTCGACGTTAGTGAGTGCTGCTAATACAGATCCGAGGAGAGGATCACTGCAGATGGTATGATTTGTGGATTGTATGAGTTGTTGGGGAGGAGGAAGGACTTGCTGTGCGTGCAGGTGTGCGACAACGGTTACGTATGCACATTGGTGGTAACGTAGGCTGCGAGGCGAGGTTCTGTGCGTGGAGGCCCGGGATGGCGGGAGGGGTGGGCGAAGGCGTTGTTCGGTTCAGGGAAACGATACGTGCTGGACTAGCTAGACTACTGAGCGGATGAGTGCAGATTTCCATTCGTGTGCGGATCAGAATCAGGGACGAGGAATAGTATTGTTTTCGTATAAATGTGTTCGTTGGGAAGTGTCGAACTTGGACAGAAGGCATAGTTTTTGATGTGGGGGTTGAGGTGTTTGTGCAAACTTCAAATGGCGCGGAAATATATTTCGCGAGCACGATAGCGCTGAGGTTCCTGGGAATGAGTGTACGGGATCGATGGAGACTATGGTACTGACTCGATGATTTGAGGAGATATCTGGACTAGATTGCGCTTTACATGTTGATTTGTACACCCCATCCATACAGCCCAATCGTCCAACCATACCCCATCTACTCCAAATCCGCCATGACCTCGTCCATATCGCCTCCGCCAAACTCATCCACCTCGGCCATCTGCACCTCCACCTTCTCCACAATCTCCACCTCCGCGCGCCCCTCGAGCGCCCTCAAGCGCGGATTATCAGTGCCACTTATGCCCTCTAGCTTCATTTTGCGCTGATGTTTTTCCAGATCCTGCAAGCTCCAACTCGAATGGCCTTCCTGCTCGGCCCTGCTCCAGGGGACGCTCATATCGCGCAGAAACGCCTTTGCCGTCGACACAGCCTGATCGATGCTGAGCTTGGTCGATTTCTGGTCGAGGCCTTGCTGGATCCATTTGGGCAGCTGCGTGACTTTCTTGTTGAAGCGTTTATCCGCCAGAACCATGATGCCGTAGTCGTCTTTGCCGCGGATGACGCGGCCCAGACATTGTGCGGCGTGGCGCATGGCGTCGAAGGAGAGGAAGTCGGCTTCTTTGATGCGGTATGTTTCGCGCAGGAATTCGAGGCGCGCTTTGAGGATGCGCGACTCGGTGTATTGGTAGGGCACGCCCATGCATAACACCGTGCGCCCGTAGTGGTGGTCGAAGTCGATTCCTTCCGAGACTTTGCCGCGCGCGACGCACAGCAGGACGGCGCCGCGGCCGTTGTTGCAGGCGGTGCGGAAGGTTTCGAGCGCGAGGGCGGTTTCTTGGGCGTCGGGTGTTTCGACGAGGATGAGTTTGTATTTCCAGACTGTGTCGAGGATTTCCATGCCTTGCCAGGCGGAAATGATGCTCTCCATGTACAAGTAGGAAGGGAAGAAGACGACGACACCGTCGGGCGTGAGTTTGCAGAATTCGATGAGGAGAGTGCCAAAGTTGCGCTGGACTTGCAAGTCGTTGCGGTGCTCAAACTGCGAGGTTACCTGGTTCTGGTCGTTGCCGCGGTCGACAATCATGGGAAGGAAGGATTTCCGTGTGAGTGTCATAGTGAAGGACTCCTGGACCACGGTATTGAAGTTGAGCATGCGAGGATACATGTCGAGGGGAGACATGGTTCCGGACGTGACGATGACGGAGTAGAAGCGCTCGAAGACTGGTTTGATTGCGATTGCGGCGTCTAGACATGTGAAGTGCAGGACAGGATTGGGAACTGTGGCGGTTGCAGATTCGAATGGCTCGAGAATGAGGAGAAAGCCAGTTTCGTAGGTTGCGATGAGGGTGGCGAAGGTGGCTACTTCTTGAAGGGGCTGGTAGTCTTCAATGTTGGTGAGCTCGAGAGTTCGAACGAGGGAGGTCAGACGCTCAGCGCAGAAGCGGAGGGGCTTCTTTTCGATGAAGGTGATCTCTCGGAGATGCTGGAGGAATGACGGTGGTGTCTCCGAGATGACATGAAGTACCTTCATGCGCGTCTTGAGATATTCGATGAAGCGTTTTAGGAAGGCGACAAAGTGTTCTGCTCTTCGAATATTTCCTGGTACTGCCTCTGTGAGAAGATCGTCTGGTAGTGCTGGATTCGCCATGAATGCATCCTCGTTCCGTGCCTCGTCGGCTGCCCGCAGCCCTTCGACGAGCTTTGCATACTCATTCTGCAACTTCTCCGCGTCAGTTGACTTCATCTCGGTAATCTTGCGGTCGAGATTGTTGACACCCTTGGTCGCCTTTCGTAGCGAATCTTCTGTGAGATCAATGCTAAGCGACTCGATGCATACGTTGTCGATGTTGTGAGCCTCGTCAAAAACGACTATGCAGTCTTTGGACAGCTCTTTTGACACTCGATCAGCAATCTTGGGGTCGAGCAGGTAGTGGTACGAGTAGATGATGACATTGCAGTAAGCCATCATTCGCCGCGCAGTAAAGTACGGACACTGCTTCTGTTGTTCACCATACTTGAGCAGGCCATCGAAGGTGAAGACACCGGGCGGTATCAGGTTGTGTGGTTCTAGCAAATCCAGATTGTCATGGTAGACGCAGAGCTCGACGTCTTCGCCACGCTCTTTCTTCTCCTTGACAAAGCCGGCTGTCAAGCTTCTACATCTCGCATCGACTACATTACCGCTCTTCTCGCGCTTCACGCTTGGGTGCAGACACAAGTTCTTTCGACTGGTCAATCCTAAGCCTCGAAACTCCTCCTCATAGCCCAACTCTGAGGTGCGGTACTTCATCAAGTTTTTCAACTCGGCAAGCGCCTTCTCAATCTCCGACATGGTACGCGAGCAGTAGATCAGCTTCCGCTTTTCAGGATAGTGCTGCTGGTACGCGACAATGAGTGACAGCAGCGAAATGGTTTTGCCAGTTCCCGACGGCATCTCGAGTACGCAGTGGCCACCCTGGTCGAGGGTGCGCTTGATATCGCACATGTAGGCATACTGCTCCGGGTAGACCCGAGGGTACGGGAACAGCACGGGAAGGGAATCGATGTAGAACAACATCTTGTCGAGCACGCCCGCGCGGATCTGTCGTGGCGATGGTGTTGTTGTTGAAAGACGGTCAAGTGAGTTGCCTTGCAGCTCATAATGGCTCATGCAGGCCAAAGAGGCGCTAGAGCTAATGGGGCTAGCTCGACTCTCCCTTTGCCTTGGCGTGCCGTCATCGAGGTTTGAGCCGCATCCACGCACAAATAACTTCGTTGCACACTTCGCATTTAGGTTTCATCTCTCGTTTGTCGCTCCTTTCCAGTCCTCTGCAAAAAGCAGGGTATTTCCATCTAGACTCACCACCAAGCGTATCCTATCACAATACACTACGATTATCACATCCAGACTCGAACCCCGCCATGAGCAAGCGCAGCGCGAAGGCGCAGGCGAGCAGCGCGCGAGCAGCCTCGACAGCATTCGGATCCTCGGCCTTCGGCAGCTCTTCCTCAGCAGCTTTCGGCGCCGTCTCCTCACAGCTGTCATATGTCTCAGAGCCTCCGGACCTCTCTGGCATCTCGGATCCAAATGTGGTGGTGTACTTCAGGAACCTGTCCAAGCGGGACAGCACAACCAAAGCAAGGGCGCTCGAGGATCTGCAGGCATATGTATCGTCGCTGAGTGAGGCGCCGGAGGAGGGATTCCTGGAAGCATGGGTGCGTTCAGGACCCGCATGTACATACTGTTCTCCTAGTAATGAAAGTCGTTCTCCAGGTCAAGATCTACCCGCGCACATCGATTGACAATGCGAAAGCAGTCCGCCAGAATGCTCAGTTACTACACGGCCAAATTGCCGCCTCAACTGGCAAGCGCATCGCCAGATATATGCCCCAAAGCGTGGCTGCGTGGTTATGCGGTCTGTACGACAGCGACCGGTCAGTGGTGGAAGCCACACAAACCTCGCTGAAGCAGGTATTTAACACGGCCGAGAAGATACAGAACATCCGCAAGGCATACCAGCAGCCCATACTCGAATTCTGTCGCGATGCCATCGACAAGGAGAGTGCGGCTACGCTGAGCGACGAGCGGACGGTGACCTCGGATGACGCCGAGGCGAAGTACAGCCGCGTTATTTCAGCGTGTATAGCGCTCCTGGGCAGCTTACTCGCAAATTTGAAGCGCGAAGAGCTGTCCAAATACCAAACTGACTACGAGAGCTTGCTGGGGGACAAGAAGCTGTGGGACTTTGCCTCGCACAGTGACGCGTCAATACGGCGGTCACTGCATCGCTTCTTGAAGACATGCTTGGCGAAGGAGCCAGGTAAGCACTCCCACATGAACAGTGTCCATAGTACTGAGACCTTCCAGAAGCCATACAGGCCAATCTTGAGACCATAAGCAAAGCCTATCTCTCCGTCGCTCTCAACTCCGACCAGTCCGGCTCCGCCTACGACTACCTCGAATCCCTGACCGCACTCACCACCAACCACGCCAGTGCGTGGACTGAACACTACCAAAGCAAGACGGCAGTGGACAGGCGATTGCGGCAGTTTCTCAAGAAAGGATCCCAGTCAGGCCCTCGCGACTACTGGGCACGATTGACCGATCTGCTCAAGAGCGTCCCTGGTGACGTGCTCCCAAAGAATGCAGCAGACGCTGCGGAGCTTCTGAGTGCGCTTCATGGTGGCATCGTCAGGAAGGATGAGCCCAAATACAACCAAGAAGCTGCATATAGCGCGTACCTCGACATTGCAGCCTTGATCAATAGCCGTCTGACAGATGAAGACCAGAGCAAGCTGCTAGAAGAACTGGTTCTACCCATCCTAGGACACTACCTGCGACCTTCAGTCGACACATCCCAATGGACCATTCCATCGAACGCGACTAGGCTGCTGTCAAAAGCGCTGCGCATTGATGGCATGGCGGCGGCAGTGGGCGCCCGATGGCTCCAAGACGCGCAAAAACTTGTTGATGCCATCAAGACTTCTGCACCCGAACAGTCCAAGGACTATGAGACTTCTCAGCTAGCGGTAGCACAACAAGCCTCCCGTTTTGCAACCATCCAGGAGCAGGCCCTGAAGATCGAGGCATTTGCTCCAGTGCAACCAGTTTTCATGGAAGCTTCTTCTACGGTGGTATCAGAAGCGCTAAATGTGGTCAAAAATCGGAATGGCAAGCCATACGGCGCTGCTGCGACAGTTGCGGCTATCTTGAGTCGGAACAGCACGCTGATCTTAGGTGGCCCAACGCAGCAATTCCTGGACGCGTTCCTTCGCGATGATCTTCCTGGCTTGATATCCTCCCCATCGTCAGCATATCTCATCGAGGTGCTTTATGCGCAACATGAGCGTCCCGTCTTTCCAGACACCTGGCGCGCGTCTCTCAGTAGTGCCCTGAAGGAGCCTGAATCACCGGCGAACAGCAAGGCTCTTGCAGCATTACTGACTTCACCTCGCATTCCTACGGAATTTGATCTTGCTACCCAAGATGTCGAGCTACAGAAGTTCATCATGAACAGTGTTCGAGAGTCAGTAGAGGGATCGAATGAGTGGGACTCTTTCAATCGTATCTTGCAGTCTCAAGCCAAGATCCTGGCACCCGAGACTACCGATGATATCTTGTCATATATGACACAGTCCTTGACCATATCACAACGTGCTCCACACTCCCTACATGGTCTTCGCCAAATTGTCAGATCGAACCCCTCGCTGCTCAAAGGGTTCGTTGCTACATCAGAGGGCCCAAAACTCCTTCAGAGCCTGCTGCTTGCATCCGAATCTGCCAATGACGAAGTTGCGCAAGGTGCTCTAGCCGTCAATGCATCGATACAGACTATGCTTGCTGCAGGATCAGACACAAAGAAATCAATGCTCGAACTAATTCATCAAGGCCTCCGCGAAGCAAACCAAGCGTCGGTTTCCGTCGAAACCCTTGTTGATGTCGCAAAACAGTCAGTCAAGGCAGGAGATGGCTGGGATGTATTACAGAGTGTCCTCCCAAGCTTGCAAGACTGGGATTCTGCCTTGACGCCATTCCTCGAGGCTCCACCAAAGCCCGCTCTCGCCATCACAAACCCTCTTGGGGGCGCCGTATACCTGGTCAAGCAGCATAGATTACCATCAGAGATCCATACTGAGGCCAACACACATTCTTCGGCATCGAACCAGTCGAAAGTCCACACTGGTAATGTGTCCCGAGACGCGGATGGTTATTCCGCAGCCTACCGCATCACTCAGTATGTGACACGACTTTTCAAAGAGTCGGAAATGTTCCCCGTGGACGTCATTCCCTCATCAACATTAGACGCTTACCTTCGTAACATCGCGCTTACTGTACAGCTCGCCGACGACAACCTTGGAATGGCTGGGGCGAACGGGCTCTGGTCGGACTACAACACGGACGTGGAGTCAGATGCAATGGCATTCATAACGGATGCGCAAACCTTTGTCACACATCAGCTGAAGCGGCTGTCATCGGCTTGGACCGAAGGAAGCAGCTCCTCTCTAATGGTGTGGGCGGAGCAGCTGCTTAGTCAGATTGAAAGCACTGTTTCTCCTAAAGCCTACTACACGGCGCGGACTTATAGCATTCTCGTTTCTGACGCTGTCGATATTATTGGCTGGCGGAACGCACACACTCAGACGCTGCAGGACACGCTGAAAACCGTGCGTCGTAGCAAGGCGATACTGTCTATCCTTACCTATCTGAATGCATTCAAGGAGCCGCTGGCCACAACGAAGTCATGCGAGCGCATGTGCAACGAGCTGGTAGCAGACTTGACGGGTCTAGACATTGATCAGAAGCCTGAGGATGGTCTGCGACAACTTCTACAGCTCAACAGCGTGCTTTACGGTCAAGACGGCATTGTGGAGAGCATAGCCAAGCAGCGATTGGTCTTCTTTGTGAAGCACGTCGTTCCTTGGCTTCATGCTACTGACACAAGTAAGGCTGTCAATGCTGAACTTTGTCGTGCTCTCACTGTCCTCCTTCCGCTGATGAGTGACATGTATGGAGAACACTGGGCAGATATCTTGAATGCGCTAGCTGCAGCTTGGTCAGCCTCGCAGGAGCTGGAAAAGAGCGAAGCCGCCACGGAAAATTATATCCCGTTCGTTCACGCATCGCTCAAGTTGTATGCCCAGCTCCGGAGCTTGACTCAGACAGAGGAACCAAATGATGACTTGCTCGATGCTTGGAAAGAAACAGAGCAGGCAATTGCAAACGGGCTAATCAATCTACTGAAGCACTCTGAGCACTTTCCCGATGAATTCCATCAGCCGCTCAAGATGGTCAACGATGTGCTCGCACGGCAAATTGCAAAGGTCTCGCTGAAACACTTGGAATCGACCGAAGAACTCTATCCTCTGCTATATGTCGAATCGCAACCTGTCCAGCAAACCGCGTTCGACATTTTACACAAGCAGATACCAGAAGCACAAGAGCAGATCTCAATCGACTCAGCTCTGGAAAAGAGTACTGCACGCTTGCCCGAAGAGCTCTTGTCTTTGATCATCGATGCTCCCACGGTGGCTGCCCTTGCTGAAGCGAACTTTGAGCGTAACGTTCCTTTACCACTGCGAGGATACCTGCTGAGCTGGCTGTTGGTCTTCGATCACCTCGAGCATGCGTCGTTCAAGGTCAAGAACGACTATGTCGACCATATCAAGGAGGGTGAATACCTTCCAGGTCTGCTCAACTTCACATTCGACTTCCTTGGACACGCCCACAACAAGCCGGTAGATGTTTCCAAACTTGACATCACGATCTATCAGCCCGATATCGAGCCACCCAAGCGTGATCTGCAATGGCTACTGACACATCTGTACTTCTTGTGCTTGAAGCACGTCCCCTCCCTGGCCAAGGCATGGTTCATCGACTGCAAATCTCGCGCTACAGTAGTAACACTAGAACCATGGACCGAGAAACACGTACGTTCCCCCTAACCCTCTTCACCATTCACCCACTCTGCAATCCCCATACTAATGCCCCACAGATCTCACCACCCGTCATAGCAGCGGCACTGCAATCCGTCACCACCTGGTCCGACTCCCAACGCGACTCGGACCCAGACTCGGCCTTCACCGTGCGCGTCGCCCCGCGCGCCCGCGAAATAACAGCCTCCTACCTCATCGACGAGCAAACCCTCTCCATGCGCATCTCGCTCCCGCCAGCCTTCCCGCTCGCCTCCGCACACATCGAGGGCCTGCAACGCGTGGCCGTCAACGAGCAGAAATGGCAATCGTGGCTCCGGACGTCTCTGGGCGCTATCACGATTTTCAACGGCAGCCTGATCGATGCGCTAACGACGTTCAAGCGCAATGTCGATGGGGCGATGAAGGGCCAGACGGAATGCGCGATTTGCTATAGTGTGGTTGGCGCGGATAGGAAGTTGCCGGATAAACGGTGTCAGACGTGTCGGAATGCGTTCCATGGCGGGTGTTTGTTTAAGTGGTTTCGCACGAGTGGGAGTAGCAGTTGTCCGCTGTGTCGGAATCCGTTTAATTATGGGTGAGTTGGTGGGAGTTGGGCTGGGAGGGTGGAGAGGAGGTAGTTGGTACGAGCTTGGGCTCCTGGCAACGAGGTTGTGATATCTCGTCAGAATATAGATGTACCATTTGTTGTGGCCGTTTTTTTTTTGGTTCGGAACTCTTGTCCATACCTCCAACCTCCGTCAAAGTTCAACCCCCATGCCCATCCCCATCCCCACCCCTTCACTCACTCCACGCCCGGCAACTCCCCCGCCCTCCCAACAACACTATCCTCCAACGGCCTCCTTACACACTGCATCCCCTCCTCCCGCACCTCAAAATGTCGCGCCAAATCCTCCTGGATCCGCTCCATCATGCACCGCACCTTATCCAGCTCGGGAATCACTCCCTCCCAGCACCCCGGATTCTGCAACTCCGCCAGCGCCACGACGACCATCTGCGCGAAGTTTTCCGCCTCGTTGAGCTGCGCGGTCGGGTTGAGCACGGCGGGGGAGGAGGTGCTGGCGCTGAGCCAGGACTGCGTATCTGTTGCCCACCACATCAGCATCACCGCCAACATCTCTGCCTTCTCTCGCAAACCGCCAAACGGAAGGAATGTGCAGGACTGGAGCGAACGTACCATAATACCCGTTCCCGTTTTGCATGCCCCACTTGCCCAGTCCCGTCGCGCTCGTGGCGAGGACGTCGTGCAGGCTTGCGTTTCCCCGGATCACGACGCTGTCGTCTTGCATCCATGTATTTGGCTTGGGGGTGGTGGCAGACGCAGATGGCAGGGCGACGACGTGTCGGATGTATTGCCGCATGGTGACGGGGATGAGGCCGATGGTGAGAGCGAGGGTGCCGGCGTGGTAGGAGGAGTTGGGGTGCATGCACATTGTCCAGGGGAGGTAGCACTGCCGTTTGTCCTGGGTCAGCAGTCTGGTGGTTTTTTGAACGGGGAGGGGAAGGAAAGGAACGGACGTACGTCTTCGAAATGTACGTGGAACATCTGGATGTCAGATGCGTTGTACCCGTTCTCGGCGAAGATCTTCTTGCAGTGCCAGTTGATCTTGTCGTTGGTCCAGAAGGTGATTTCGTTGCTGAAGCCTTTGAGCAGGCGGGTGAGGTGCCATGAGAGGTCGGTGGCGGGGGGGTTGATGGTGGGCTTAGCACTGCTTGCGCTGAGGGCGGTGGAGATGAGGGTGCTTGTGAGGGCGAGGAAGAGAAGTTTGAGAGAGTGCATGTTGTATTGGAGGTGTGGTTAATTTGGTTGGTTGAGAAGTGGCTGGTAGGTGCTGGTAGTGTGGTGGATGAGAGGTGCAGGTGGAGAAAGCGCTGTGGTGCAGTGGAACAAACGGAGGAGATGAGAGCGCGAGAGACAGGGCCACGTGGCGGACACGTGAGGGAGGCAATAAAGTTTTGTCGAACTACATACATTCGAGCCAGATGTACATACAATATCAGTATACCTACTCTGATTGAATAGCATATTCGAAATCACTATCATTTTACACTTTGTTCGACCCATCATCATCCCAACTAATTGCACTACTCCGCGACACTGAGATTCGCATGATTGCTCCTTCTTTCTTTATGCCTCTTGTCAATGCAAGCAATCAAAGTGAGGATAGCAAGTACGCAGAACATAATAGCGCCAACCGTAATTCCAACTATTGCACCCGTACTCAGTTCATGCGAGTTTGTGGCTGCTGCAAATGGAAGGTAAGAAGAACTCGGGCTGGATATCGGTGAGGTAGTGAGGCTGGTCCCTGAGGGCATGGCCTGTATCGAACTCGTCGTCAGAGTTGCAGGCTGAGAGGTGGTAATCGGCAAGTCTGAATCCAACGTTGGCAATACAGTGATCGTCCTTTCTTCAGTCTCAACCACGGTGGTCGTCGGTTTGGCAATCTTGGTACTGGAGAACATGGAGAAGCTCACTGTCTCCATGTCACTCCAGGAAGCTAATTGTGTGGATGGAGTGTTTGACGCTCCCGTGGGCGACAGGACGACCGTCAGTGGTATGGTGAAGAAGATGTTGCCTTGCGAGGGTGATGAGGCCGGTGACAAAGACGATGGACGAGCGTGCAGACTTTGATCAGGGCTCTTGATGCGAAGAAGGCACTCATTTTCCGGGGAGAGAAGACGGCGATGGGGATGCATTGTGCTAAAAGCTTCTGGCGTTGTACTGAACCGACAGGGCACACTGGAGCGCGGGAGGAATGTTATGAAGATGCGATCACAATTGGGAGCATAACAGAAGAGAGACGGCGGGACAACGATATGCTATCTCGCAGACTGACCATGTGCTGTAATGCTGGTGTGTATGTCTTTAGGAAGGTCGCTGACGATGCTGTCGCATCAGATATGATGCACCACGTCTGCTCTTCATGCCATCACATCATATCAGCTTCCATCCTCCATCTCAACCACGTCTCCTCTTCTAGTGGCGAGGTGCCCCCCTGTACAAAATGTGGTCCGTCGAACCTAGCATTTAAGCCAATTCACGCCCCGGCTCGTTGTACCTGCGGTAGTCGCCTCGATAGAAACTACGTGTAATCCAGGGCCAAAATACAATAGCTGCTATACAGAATAACCCAAACACAATTTCACCGACCACTCCTGGTCCATGGTCGTTCTCTAGTGAGAGTGGCTCGCCCATGGCCTTCAGAGACTGCGCATGGTGGGCTTGTGCTGGTGTGCGTTGGCCGCACAAAGTTGAGAACGGTAGGTAATGTTGGCTTTGGGCCCTAAGGCGCTGTTACTGTGAAGATCACACGTGAAGCAGTGCTGCTCAACAGTGCACCCGGTGACAGGGCGAGATTGGGGTCTGCATTTCGTGCCATCGTAAAGCATCAGAGATACAGAGAGTTGGAGGTGTCATGCCCGCTGGGGAGAGACGGGAGTAATCGTCCGACAGCTCTTGCGATTATCTGTGACGCCTTGGATATGTCACATCGTGTACGTCTGTTGGGCTGTTTGCTGATCTGTTCGATCGATGTTATGTCAGACGTAATAGTGTTCGTGGCTTCCGTTGGTATTTGTGCTGGCACTCCCATCTTCGACTAAGCTGGCAATGTCCTGCTTCCAATTCGAACATCTGAGAGATTCGGAGATGTTACTGGTAATGCATGCTGATCGACTATCGTAATCAGATCGCGTCCGACCACTCACGCATAGGCATCATGCGTCCAGCACGGCTAGGTATTGACATCTGGATTGTAGCCAAGCATTTATGTCGTGGTCGTTGCATAGTCGTAGTCTTGCCGAAGTGGCAATACAACACCTTGATGGAACCTCTCTCGAAAGTCATCATCTTTCAGACTGTAAACAGCGCCATCGAAATTGCAATGCACGCATCTTCGTGCAGCGTTTGCGAAGTTGGGTAACTCGCGGTTGTGAATGTTTTCGACTAGACGGTATGCTATAGAAGAGTCAGTCATAGTCGTGCGATTGCCGTTTTCATCAAGATCTTCCGGTGTCTGGAACGTCGCCAAACGTCTCCCATGAGATATTTCCAATAGAGCGACCCCGAGAGCAAAGATAGTTGCATTCCTGATGAAGACATTTCTCTTTCCTGGAACGCCTGTCTTGCCACAGGAGGCAAAGCTCCTGGAAACATAAGGTTCTTCCACTGCAGACGTACTAGTACCGTGAGCGAGCATGAAGATGTCGTTTGTGTTCCATGTGTCCTCGAGCCAAGGGGTATCGTGAAGCTGCAGAACGGCGTTGGCTAATGTTAAAGCAATGGTACATCTACTACATGTCAGCGAACACCACTAAATGCATTTGCTTTAGCGTACTTTTCTTTGATAGGGAAAGTGGCTCCGTTATGAGTATCGAGGAGTTCTTGAAGCGTGGTTCGCTTCTGAAGGCTCGTAGGGCATGCAGGCCGCAAAGCAAGATGCATGTGATGCCCCATAGCCGCGTCATCCAGGACGCCCATGCATGGCTTTGTTTGTTGACTTGACCTCAATGCTTCGCATAGGTCATCTATCTTCGATGCTGCTTGCAGGCAGTGTGTCCAGGAGCTGAATATAGCCGACGGAGGATGGACTATGATCTTGGGTGGCATATTTGGGTGCTGTGGTGCTCTGAAAAGGTCAGAATCATTCTATAGTCTCTTCATCAACCTGAAGAGCTTCAAGATCTGCGACCCTACAAGAAGGAAACTTACAGGCCATTGACGTCCTCTGTGGGCTCCACCTCAACAGCACGCCAGTCCCACGGGAGATTAGAGGTCCCATGGCCCGCTTTTATCGAAAACAAAAGACTGAACGTCGTCGCACTGGCGTCCTCAGTTTTGTATGGCGGAAGTCGTAAATTGGCTTCATGGCGACACTGGCAAGTGCATTGCACTGACCATCGAGAGCTGAGGCTTTCGTATAGTCGTTCTGCATATCTCTGGCAACGATCCCAGTAAGCAGAATTGGATACACGCTTCCGGTTCAATCGCAAAGGCTCCAATGTGATAGCTCCCGACGTTAATGTGACGATGCGGTTGATGTCGTCCTGCAGAGATGACAGCAGCTGCTTGTGCCTCTCAGCTTTGAAGCCACCTCGGATCCGGTTCAGAGGATTCCTGAAGAAGCTATCTCGCGCCTGAATGTTAATTTGCCCATCATCAGCGACCCATGACGGCTTAGGGCGTTAGCAAATTTCTGTTTTAGATAAGGAAAGCCTACTTTGAGTCTGGCGTCAAGCTGTAATTTGCGACCAAATAAGTTCACCTTCTTGTGAAGTTGCTTGACCGATGATTTGAACGGGAGATAACTACTTGCGAGTCGATCTCGAAGTTTATAGACAAGGTCAGGGTTGTCCCAGGCTTGCGAATCAGACTCATCTAGCAACTGACGTAGCTGCGCGTCCGAAAGAGCTAGGGCGCTCAGAAGCTCTTCCAGGGAGTTCCTGTATATGGACAGGCTAATCACGAACGATGCATGCAGAGACTCAAACTCCGACTCGTACTTCTGCATACTCCGAATAGTGGTCACCTAAGCGATGTCAGCTGGAGATATCGACTGTGCGCGAGGGTTTATGTACCCCGTCAGAGTAGTGCTCAAGGGCACTGATGATGAGTGGAATACTTCCAAGTACCACTCCAGCTATTTCCAGACCAGCCATTATGTGACGAGACTCGCGTGTGGGGTTGTTGTTTGTAAGAAGTGACGACCTCGAAATGTTAACTTAAGCCTGAACAGGGGTCTGTGCGGGGCTGATCTCGAGAACCCCGCCTTCGCTGGCCGCGACCCGAGACTTCTTACAATGTCTTTCTATCTGCCATGGAAAATGCATCGCCAGATCAAGCCATTGCGGAAGCGCATTTTCGCTGTATTGATGCTTTCGAGGCGTTGTTGGACGACGTGCGAGCGCAAGCCGCTAAGCGGCGTCTACCTGAGCAAGGCATACATGATGTATACGACAAATACAGACTCTGGGCAGGGAACCTGGGCGCGACGCACTCCGGCCAGAACTGGAAGCGGTCTTTGGACTACCGGCTGAGGGAGGCCTCCTTCTACAAAGTGCAGGTGATGGCCATCATGTCTTATAGCTAGACTCAGGGCGCTGATCATTGTAACTATCAGGTCTTACGGCTCCTCAAGGCTCTACAGTCTAGCGTAGGTGTCAATAATTCTTTTTATCTCCCTTCATATCCGTTCAATTCGAAATTCTGGTCAATGCTAATAAGCGTTCGTGTCCTAGATCGAGAAAGGTTGGCACCATCCCATCAAAGATTGAAGTTGGTGCTGACACTGCGAACAGCGTCTTCTGTCAATCCTACGATAGAGAAGCACAAAGAAAACCAACTGGACGGCGGATTAGAAGCTCAGGATACTGACGCCGAGGACTCCCCGTGGGAAGTATCATCGGACTCGGAAGCAGGCTATACAGAACCCCCTCGGCAATCCGGCGCCTTGGCCGCATCCCAAGGCACGAATCCCATACTGGCCCATGGTACGGACCAAGTTGGGAGTTTTACATCATCTTTAGACCTCGTAGAACATATGGTCAGCTGTCTTTGGAGACTGCCCATCAGGCGCCCTGCACCCCTCGATCGAATGAAAGAGAGTGCGTCGGACACAACACCGTACCAGCCTTTTGACATCATGCACGTCAAGGAGAAGTTTCCATTCATTGAAGAGAGACTCGCAACACGACTAGGCAGAATGATATCGCGACGACGTCAGCTTTTGCGATATCGCAAGAGCCACACCGACGCTATACGCGGCAGTCAATTGACGGCGAGAAGACCAATCTTTGCCGCCCGATTTGGGTCAATTGAGGAGAGCTATGAAACTACCCCAAGTATGACAGCGTCAACCCGACATACGCAAGATACTATGGCGACGACCTTGAAGCTAGATCAGCAGAACTATGTAATACCCGACGTGAACGACTTCTTCGCTCCATCCATCGCGTCGTCGTCATCTTCTACGTTCTCTGCAAACAGCGATGGAGAGTCATCTATCAAGATTCCAAAGCGCCCAGAAGGAGTTGGCAAAAGATCTTCAGAGCAGTTCATATGTCCTTACTGCCAAACCACACAAACAGTGTCCACGGAACGAAAGTGGAGGTTGGTGTTTACCAGACTCGGTTGACTGTTTCGGCCACTAATATATACACATTCTAGGAAACACGTTCTCGCTGATCTTCAGCCCTACTCATGTACGTACGCGGAATGCTCGCTACATGATTATATCTTCGAAAGCAGCACCGATTGGTATCAACATGAAACCCAATCACATCGCTTAGAATGGACTTGCAACATCAATAACCACGGTACTTTCGCCCATAGCGACGAGTTCCTGGAACACATGGACAAGTCTCACGGTGAGGCGCTTCGTAAAGCGCAACTTCATGTCTTGAGACATACGTTCCAGCGTCCTACACGATCTCACGCTGGCATCTGTACTCTATGCGGGACAGCCTCCGGTAAACTGAAATCCCATATTTCGCGACATTTGCAGCAGTTGGCATTATTCGCGATACCCCAAACTGACTACCTAGACGAATCCGATCCTGCAGATGTTGACTCAGACGTCGCACATGTCAGTCACGCTGCTCTGTTGGAATCTGTTCAGACGAGCGAAACATCAAGTAGTGCAGACTCGCTTGCCCTTTTTGATGAGTTGCAAGAGAATCTACCTTTATCGGATGCAGACTCTGCAGACATCACAGTTCCTCCACCGTTGGAGACCGGAGATAGAGATGACACGTTCTGGGACTATGTCACTCTCAAATACCAAGAAGCACGCGCTGCATTGGCTGAGGGTCAAATCATAGCTTCCCTTATGGCGCCCCAGTCTAATTCCGATAATGAGATATCGATCGACCATGTTTTGCGACACATCAACGACGTCCTCCGGGTCAAAGCTTACGACAGCCGACCGTTCATACCAAGACACGCGCTGCGAAGGTTTCTGACGCACGAGGTAGTCAAGAAGCTTCTAAAGATTACATGCACACATAGTCTGAAATGGGAGGCAGTCTGCAACAAGTACTTAACCGTATTTGTTATTCTTCTTAGCATTGACCAGGGTGCTTATATCATGCACTTCTTGCCACATAATTACCTTGCCGACGCATTTCTGCCTTTCAACGACCAGACCAACTGGCCATTGGCATGTCGCAAGTTTTTCGAAGCTTTCGATAAGATTCAATGGGAGTTTTGCGCCCTGGAACTGAGATCCGATTATCTTGACGACATGGAGTTCGACTCAAGGACAATAGTGCCTATCATTTCGCGGGAACCCCTCAAATCAGGCGACTCAAGGACCTCGAAGGTCGAAGTACACCCAGACTACAACTGTCTGTCACCAGCCGTACGCGTTTCTGGTACATTTGTAAACTAGGGTACACGCTAATGAGCAATAACCACAGGGTAACACGAGCGTCACGCCGCCTCCATTCTTCGTTCTCAAGACTTGTGGGATTCGAAACGCGAATCTTCACGAGAACGAAGTCCGTGCCTACACGATTCTCCGACATCATGAAGACATCTCGGACAAAATCGCGCGGTTCCACGGATCTTGGCGGCAGGGCGATACTTACAACATACTTCTCGAATACGTAGAAGGAGGCACATTGGAGGATCTTTTCTACAGGGATCATCCAACGACAGGATGGAACATGCTTTGCTTCTGGATGAAATTACTTCAGATACTGGACCCTGTGTGCCGAATTCATTGTCACGGAGACCCTGAATCGGATAACGAGGTTGATTTTGGGTAGGTTGGGCTTGCGCAACACTAGACATCAACATCTCACAGATTATAGGGTACATCAAGACATCAAACCTCACAATATTCTTGTGGCGCCCAGCCGTTCAACACCTGAATTTGAGTATACTTTTAAACTTGCCGACTTGGGTCTGTCCTACTTTCCTCCGCCTGAGGCATATCAACGTCACCAACACCGAGGGCGTGATGTACCCGGTACGCAAATGTACAGTAAGTCTTGCTCAGTCAGCTGCACATATACACATGCTAAATACCGACAGGTGCACCAGAGTGCTTCCGCGACGAGGGCGACTTATTTGCGCAGCGAACTGTACGTCCGGTCGATTGCAAAAAGGACGTTTGGTCGCTTGCGTCCGTCCTCAGCGAAGCCGTTGTATGGTGTGTTCTGGGCGCTGCTGGTCTTGCTGAATATCGAGATAAGCGCAAAGCGGAGACTGCGAGGCTGCCTAAACTCCACCGTACATCGTATGATGGATGCTTCCATGATGGCGAGAAAGTCCTTTCTGTGGTGCGAGATATGCATGACCAAGTGCGCCTGTCACGTGGCGCATACGACCAGATCATCAATGACGTCATTCCCATCATCGAAGACATGCTCGGTCATGTCGAACAGCGACTGGATGCGCTTACTGCTCGGAGTAGGTTTCGAGCTGCATTAGATACCGCACTTCGAAGGTCTTACCCTAGCCCCTTCCAGGACAGTCCAGAACCATCTCCACCGCCACGGAGCCCGGCGCGTCCTGGCGCTCTCTCAGGCCTTGAAGTGACGTACTCTCCCACTCAGCAAGTCCGGACACCTCCCAGGGGACGAAATCCAATAAGCCCGAGCCCAGCTTCAGCCTCCAGCTCAGAGTTAAGCAACGGCGTCCATGAATCATCGATAGACAATGTCGTCAGCATCGATCAAGCGAGATTCACTACAAACCCTCTTAGCAGGAGTCTCACCGACCAACAAGTCCATGTGCCAAATATTGGGTCACCAAACCCCCAACGTGCTCCAGGACAGACGCCAGTCAGGGACCGTGGTAGTAGTACAAACACTCGTAACAGTGTCCAATTTGTGGATCAGCGATGGTCTGGCTCCACAACAACAGCTCCGGATCGTCAGACCCTGCACGCCACGAGCAGCCAAAACCAGCCGACCACCAATGAACATCGAAGTGACTTGACAAAGACGGTGCCATTCGCAACCATACCCCAAGTCTTGCACTGGATTCAAGGAAAGAAGTCGAAACCTTTCTCACCGCCAACTTCCCCTGTATTGGATGACAAACTTGTCATCTTACGTGGGACGGATCAGGTAAGAACACTTGTACTCACTACTCACATGAACTAACTTTGGAAGATATTCGTCATAGACAACTCTGAATCCATGAAGCCAAGCCGAAGCCAAGTCAAGGAAGCCTTCGAAGGCTTGGCATATCTTGTCAAAGGACTTGACCATGATGGGATAGATCTACACTTCACTAATTCTCCTGAAACTGGCCATGGTCATCATCGAGACAGCATGATCGCCAAACTCAACAATGTCAGCTACCGCGGCGAAACACATATGGAATTAACACTGGGCAGGATTCTAGATAGGAGCAACAACAAACGTTGGAGTGCTTCTGCGTTCCTCAAACGGGAGAGCAATTGGGGACAAAGCATATACGTCTTGACAGATGGGAAATGGTATGGCAAAGACGACTCCCTTTGCGGCATACCGGAACTCGTCAAGCGTGTCACCAGCAAGATGGGCTCACGGGCAACACTCGGAATCCAATTCATTCAGTTCGGAAGCGATCCAGTTGGAACGTGGCGTCTCAAGGAGTTGGATGATGGGCTACAAAAGCACGGCATTATGCAAGTCCGCCTATGCCTAAAGGACCTGCTCAGCTAACTCGAACACCAGGGATATAATCGATACTGAGCGTCATGATGGAAATGTCTATAAAATGCTCCTTGGACATCGCGTATCTGCGTGGGATTGAATTATCACCGCGTAACTTTTCCCACTCACGCAGAGGACATCGGTGTTCGTCGCGGACCACTTATAGGCTGACCCAGACTGCCCGCGAAGGCACCACACTCATGAGGCAATTCCGTCCATTTTGCTGCCTTCGACCCGATCTACGGAGGTACTGTCCCTTCTTATCACAGTCATAATTTGCGCTAGCATTGCGTGGATATTCTTCACCGTCGACGCAATATTCGAGCTGATTCGTATTAGCACAAAGGCCCCCCAACTACAACTAGGACACCTAAGGTTTTTTGTTCTATGACGGTCGATTATTCAGTGCATAAGTCTTTCCCCGCACAACACGATGCTTTAGGCGTTTGGCGTTGTATGGCTTGCAATTCACACTGGAAGTACTGTATATAGGCTTCAGTTAGTCATAGACTTTAATTTGCGTCGTGCTTCGGCAGGCTGTCTGCCTTGGGAACCGATATTTCACTTGGCAAGACACAATCACGTTGCTTACCTTAAGCTAATAAGAGTTACTTTAGAAGATATTGAACGGACACTCAGCGCGGGATATATTTGTCTTCCCGGTTCTAAAGAGGAGGAAGCATTTGAGGCGTCTTCTGCAGAGAAGGTCGAACGCGGTGCTGGCGGATAGAGGGATAAGGCAGTCAATCCGTAGAAGTATACTTCGCATCGCCTCATCTCGAGCGAAGGGCTTTTGAGATCAATGATGCTCGAGGAGAAATTAAAGTGACCCGACAGCACAGTAATGAGTTGTCGACCTACAATCCTGTTGCCCTGCAGCGATTAGATGGAGATTTCGATAGTAACGCACATCAACTTTTGCATGGACCCGATAGCTCATTCGGTGGGAGATAGTTCGTATATTCGAGGCCGTCGTCAAGCCGTCGTCGAATAGACCTCACCGTAGCATACGAAGTACAGCTCAATATATGGTAGGCTAGAATGGGACTTCGACTAAGATGACGTCATCCGGCCAACACGACGCAATTTCCTTCAATTCAAATAGTTGAAATGGTGATTTCCCAATTTTCAGTACGGAAATCCACTGATTAACTACTCTCTCCGACTTTCGGCCCTTCATTCCGAACATCCACCGAAGGGATTGCCGTTCGTTTCGACAATGGGCTGATTCTGTTCGGGCCTTAGTCTACTTTGGCCCAAAGCGGACACAGTCACACCACTTTTGCAATCTTTAAGCTTTTTTGCCTTGACGCTTTCCCCGGGTTTTGGAAGACCATGTGATGTTTGTTGAGGCGATTGCGATGGTTTATTACCTGGGACTGATCGCGTACGCGATTTATTTTGGTTTGCTGTGTCCTTCATACTTTTACTACACATAGATCTCAATTGCCGACCATATTTTCGGTCTCCATATAGCGCTCTCCCATCTTCCATTGCCTTGTGGTCCGTACACGGTCATTTCAAACGACTTCAAAGAACCTCGGCAACTCAACAACCGCCGCGCAATCCTTCGAGCAAGCCCAACCTAGAAATCATAAACTCAACGTCTTGCAACATCCTCAAAAATCGTGCATCAAACCGACTACACGCGTTCACGCGATGTTGATCACGCGCGGCTTCTCGCTCACGAATTTCGTCATCGGATCTTCCGCGCTTTGTTTCCAAATATTCGTCCTTTACCCGTGGCACGAAAAGCTAGAAGAGAAATTCCGCGAGCTGCAGAAAGATCATTTGCGACTACTGGAGGATATCAAGGGCGAGCACAAGGATGAGTTGAAGAGCATACGGAAAGAGCTGGAGTTGTTGAATGCGAAGAAGAGGAGTGGGAACTTCTGGTTGTAAACGAGTCTTGGCGCCTCGACATGTAAGGGCGGCGCGTGGGTGGCACTTAGAGCGATATTTCTTTCCGGAGGAGTTGAGTTGTTTACTAGATATCCAGCATTGTGGCTGCAGGTCGTGAGAAATCGTCTATAGTGTTCCGGTCGTTTTCGCCTATTCTGCGTGCATAGCACATCAGACACCAACTGCCGCATAGTAACGAGATAATGTTATACTACTATTTTATTTGAATGTAGAGTCTGCCGTTTCAGCATGCGAATATAGATGCACGATTAGTATATACTATTCGTCTGAGAGGGTCCGCGCCGCAATCCTTGCTACACAGAGTTTTTAGGTTAGGGCGGTCGTATTATATTTGTGCTACCTCGATACTAGAGATCTACCAGCCACAATATCAGCGCCTAATGCGGATATTTGCACAGCACTGTTATTGTTGTAGTTTCTTTTACTAGAACAACATACTATACAGAGGCCCGGGTATAGCAACATAGATAAATCAAAGTTCATATGATAAAGAACTATTTCTTACTACACTCGATGTGCTTGAGAATAGGGAGTCCGTCATCGTCAAAGAACACCGACTCCCCAGTGCGGTAAGAATATTGAAGCGCAGTGCAAATCTTACCTGCCTCGAAAGCATCTTCCGCAAGGCAAGTCAAAGGCTTATCAAAAAGAACCGCATTGGCGAACTCCGTAATATCTGTCAGGAACGTCTCGGGGAAGAGCTGGAAGGCATCAGGCACCGTCCGCTTGCGAACGCCATGCTGGTCTCGGATCTCAACGTTGCTAGCACCGCTGACGACACCGTGTCCCTTGGTACCGCATATGCGCGTCGAGTCCTCGAACCCGTTTGTTGTCGTTCTGGCGAGGTGCGTCGTCCAAACTTTGCCGTTGGTGAATTCGACGAAGCCCCAGGCATTATCGGCGTCTCCAAACGCGGCAAGATCACTGTAGACCGCTCGCTGGCCAATAGCTGTTACTCGCTTGACTTGCTTCTTCGGGTTTGTGAGGCCAGATTTGACGTCCAGAAGGTACCGTCCAGTATCGATCTGTGTGAGGGTGAGCCGTGATTACTTGGAACAAGAGGATGACTTACATGATGAATGCCCATGTCAAGGAAGATGCCGCCAGAATGCGCAGCGAATGCCACGAAATGGCCTGTGACTGTGAGCTTGTGGCACAGAGCACCGGAGGTACATTCGTCTACTCACCTGCAGGATCTTGTACGTCGCTCATCCAGGTCTCAACAGCATGAATCTCGCCGAGTTCGCCACTCTCAACCAGGGCCTTAGCCTCGCGGTAAGACCTATCATCTGCGACAGAATAAGCATTGTTCTATTGCTAATGAAATGCAGTCGCTTAGCGGTGACTTACACCGGCGTGTGAAGGGGACAAGAAACTTGAGATCAGGTCGAGATTTGGCCTTTTCAATCACGGTAGCTGTGGTGGTGACGTCCACAGAGATAGGCTTCTCGCACATTACGTGTAAACCCAGGTCGAGAGCCTGGACGATTAGAGGAGCATGGGTAGCTGTTGCTGTGCAGATTAAGACAGCCTGAGCTCCACTGTGCTTAAGACATTCTTCCGGATCTGTGAAATGCTTGACGGTCGATGGCAGGTTTTGCGCAGCCCAAACATCAGTGCCAGGCTTGGTGTCGCAGACAGCGACCAACTCGACAAGAGGTTGCTCATAAGCTAAGATTTTGGCCCGGATGACACCTAATCGGCCGAGGCCAAAGAGGGCAAATCGGAGACGAGGGACAGAAGCCATTTGATGACTGTGGCGATGGTACTTCGGTGGTGAGGACGATAGATATTGTGT
>TARA_R110002003_G_scaffold121_37_pt1 | contig 28801 bp, 36 predicted proteins | sample TARA_R110002003 | Tara Oceans TARA_R110002003 (sample SAMEA4396441) | marine metagenome | biome: Westerlies Biome; feature: [SRF] surface water layer (ENVO:00010504); material: water (ENVO:00002006), including particulate matter (ENVO:01000060) such as... | depth 5 m | reverse complement strand
CACCGGTGACGATGCAGTGCAAGAAGCAAAAGTCGATGCTCAAGCCCGCGAAAACGGTCAAGACGATTGTCATGAACAAAACGTCGACGGTCCCGCCCGCAGCTTCGGGAGAAGCAGCTCCCAAAAAAACTTCCGATACTTTTCCGCATTCTGAAGAATGACCGCGACCAGATGTATTACCACATCGACGAGCTTCGGTCCCAAGTGCACGCCGAGATCAAGCGCCGGTGGAGCGAGTTCGTCACAAAATCAACAGCGAACGCGAACACCAACTATCGGCGACTGACCAAGCATTCGGAAACGTACGTGGAAAGGCCATTCAGTATTTGCGATCTCCTGCGCCAGCGACTCGTACTCACCAGGCGCGGACAGCCAGTTCCTAGCCCGAAGTTCAAGCAGGGAGGAAGGTTAGGATGCTGAGCGGATGAGAAGTGCTGGAGTGAGGGACTTCGGTGTTTGCATGTCGTTAAGCATGGGTGTGGGTATGCGCTTTGTCTCGTGCCGTTGCCGGCTCGGGTGCAAGACAGCGCGGAGTGGCAGAAGCTTACTGGGTCCGTGAGAGGTGAGCAAGCTTCCGGATGCTAGGAGGATTTTGTGGAACGCAGGAAGTAGGAGCGACAAAGAAAGACATGGCTGAAGGAGACATCGGGAGAGTAGTATGCTTGGGGGATGAATGAGGTGGACTCAGTGCTCGAGGAAGAGATCATGTGTGAGACGATTGACTGAGGACGCGCATGTGAGGAAGTTTTCGCCCTCGGAACACACTGAACAGTTGCGATCATGGTTCCTACATCGCATGCCGTGCCTGCTCAAGGTGTTCGGCATCATGTTTTTCCGGCCGTCAGTGAACAGTCACCACCTATGCACCCCGGCCGGACGCTTTGCACTCACGCCCGAACCCACTCTAGCCAGCAGCCATCTGCCATCAACTATTGGAGCCTCCCAAACGATGAGTGACGAAGCAGACCCCAAAGCCCTACTACGAGACCTGCAGCAGATGTCCGAGGCGGGACGCGATCGATTCTTTCAACTCTTGCCACGCGAAGAGATCATCGAGATAGTCAAGGCTTCGCTTCGGGAACGAGATGAGGATCGGAGCTCACAAGGTTCGTCGCACTGTTGCGTGTGTCATACTGCTCAAAGTCAGCCAGCTGACAGTCGGAGTTCAGGGAAGACCGAGGTGCTGGTCGAGCCGATTACGGTTGCAATGACTGAGCGCGCAGCACTAGGATCGGAATCAGAGGCCGAGGAGCATACCATGCGAAGAAATAGATGGTGTGCTTCACCTCTAGCCGCGACGATTGTCAAGAGAGCGCGACATGATCCCCTTGACTTCTTGGGCCCAAGAAACGCGCAAGCCGGTTCTCAGGCTGAAGACCGCAGCGCCACGAGGACAGACGACGAAAATACTATCAAATTCGAAAATGACAACGATAGCAATGGAGACAGCAACGCCGGGATCTGGGAAGGCGTACATGAGAACTCACGCGAAAAGCAAGTGACCGAAACAGCCCTAAGGAAGTTCCCCATCATGCTATCTATCCCAAAAGAAAATGGCACGGCCACCTTGATGAAGGACCTACTCCCCCACAACGTCTCGACAACTCTCCGAACGCGATTCGAAGCAATGTGTACCGCCAACGAAGGGAGAAGAACGATCTACAAGCGCATGATGAGCGATCCGCACAAATACGTCCAAAAGCCCATGTGCGTACGCGACATCTTGCTCAGAGGCCGGGAGTCATCCGCGCAGGGCTTGCTGTTTCGGGAATTGCACAGCACGGGCGCATACGACAGATGCGTCAAGGCCAAAGAACCGTGCATGTACTTGATCTTGCACAACGGGCAGCCGACACTGTGTATGGTACCGCTGCCTGAAGATTTGCGTATGGGCATGACATGGAAGTCAATGGGTTTCTGGGTCCAGCAGTAGGCGAATTGGAGCGGGAGGATCGATTTGCGTTAAAAGGGCGGAGGTGAAAAGATGTCGAAGGAGGAAGATTGGTCAATGAGAGTTTGGTGCATGTTGGATAATGAATGCTTGAGGGTAACAACAGCACGGGCTAGAGAATGTCAAAGTTGGGATATGTGACCTCGAGGACGAAGAAATGGCTATAACCATTATATGGAAGAGGCTGAAGAAAGAGCAAATCTTGAGAGACATCGAATTAACTCACACTTACTGTGCCCAATCAAGTGAAACATAAAGACAGGCAACGATTAAAACCACTACGCATCTCTGCCACCTTACATCGAGGCTAAGCACGCACCCCACTGCATCTCATCAACCGAGGTGGGCGCAACTATGGTACGCTTGTCATCTACGCCAAATGCGATGCGATGAGTGCTTGTGGAGTCGATAGTACTGCTTGCATCACACCGGAACTCGCGTAAACGAGGAAGCATCGCGTCCAATGCCGACACAGCTCCTCCTCTTGACATCTACCAACGTCCAGGCCGATTTCCAACGCTGGCTGACGAAGTGAATGCTTTGGCCACAGGACGAAGCAAGATTGAAGAGCCTGAGATGAGTGCTGTGCTAGTGTCGGAGATGTACCCGGACGACTATGTTTAGCAGGACTGACATGCCATAGAGCATATAAGGCTGCTGGAAAAATCAGCAGATGTTGTTGAAATTCATGCTTGACCGGCGACAAACGTGCAGCAGCAGAAAGGGGCGTTACCCTACCTATGTCCTAGCCGGGTGCTAGAATATGCCTTAGTGAACTAGCCACGTCCTGATCGTACCTCCTGCTTGGGTCGGGATATTGCATTCTTTCTCGGCTCCATATTCTTCAAACCGCAACCCACTCGCCGCTCCAGATCCCATCCGTCTTGCACCCATCACACGTCTCATGATCGCAGCCCGTCGGCTTCGTGAAATCGTATTCCTCCCAGGTGATTGCATCCTCCTCATCCTCCTCGTCCTCGTCCTCCTCTACCAATACTGCATCCTCACTCGTTTGCGCCTCCTCCTCTTTCTCCGGTACTGCATTGACCACATCGACCGTTCCCTCAGCCTTCCCAGCCTCCGCAACAACGTCTTCTTTCTTCTCGTCTACGCTCGCCCCGACTGCCACGCCCACCTTTTTGAACCGCCCACCACCCGCGGGCGCTGCGCCGCCGATCTTGGTAAACCTGCCACCGGCAGCCATTTTCTTTCCTGCCTCTTCGACGTTAATGCTGCGCATCTCCAGCCCTTGCTTTGGCTTGTTGCCCTCGGGGTCGTTGCTGGCTGTCAACTTCTTCATGTCGGCGAGACGTTGGCGGTGGTTGTGATCGTACGAGCGGAGGTGGTTTTCATAGTCGACTTGGCGGGGGTAGCCTTTGTCGCAGATGGTGCAGTTGAAGAGGCGGACGGCGTTGGGGACGGGGTTGTTGCGTGGTGGCATGGTGGGTGATAGGATGTGTGGTGTTTTGGCGTGGAGAAGCGGCTGGCGATAATGGAGAACTGTGATGGGGATATACGGTTGTAAGGCTATGGCAGGATGCAGAGCACGTGAGGATGTATTCGTGTCACGGTCGTGAACTCGTAAAGTCGTGATACTCCAAATAAGCTCAAGCTCCACAAATCCAAGGCCTCGGCTCCGCACAGACCTTCAGCCTCACTGCGAATCAACGTCATCCCAATCTCTCTTACACATTGCATACTTCCCAAGGCATTGTTCTACCACCCCGCCACAATGGCCTCGCTCCAGGATCCCGAACTCCCTCCGATAGAAGACGAAGACGCAGGCATCATGGGCCTCACAGAAGTCGACCCCTCACCCGTCGAAGAAACACCCTTCGAATACAAGGAAAAAAGCTACTTCCCGGACCAACAGCAAGGCGAAAGCTGGGGCCCCGGCGCCGACGGCGCGAAGCGGACAGGAACCTTAGGATTGCGGTTGGGCGACCATGGAGTCGTGTGGTGGTGTACGTTTCTCCATCCCAACATATACCCCACGGCTAACCCCTCCGCCCCAGTAACACGCACCCAGCGCTACTCCTCCTACGCCTTCACCATCTTCACCACCTTCCACATCACCAACACCGCCCTCATCCCCCTCCTCACCCGCTCCGTTCACGCCGCAAACCGCTCGCTCCTGCTCACACGGCCGTACTACCAATCCCCCATCGCCGAACCCCTCCTCGTCGCCCTCCCGCTCGTCGCACACGTCGCCTCGGGCATCGCTCTGCGCCTGTACCGCCGGCGCCAAGCACTGCAGCGCTACGGCGCCGAAACGCGCGGGGACAGACGCACGATTCCGTGGCCTGCGCTGAGCGGGACAAGTGCGTTGGGGTATGCGCTTGTGCCGCTGGCGGGGTTCCATGCGTGGACGACGAGGATACTACCCCTGTACGCGCATGGGGATTCGTCTTTGATAAATCTGAGCTATATCAGTCACGGATTTGCATCGCATCCGTTTATCTCGTTTACGGGCTTCGCGGCGCTCGTGAGCATCGGCACGTGGCACGTTGTGTGGGGCGCAGCGAAGTGGCTGGGCTGGGCGCCGTCGCAGGTCTCGGCGAACGAGAGTCAGAAGGGGCTGGTGCGGAAGAGGAGGTGGTATACGATCAATGGGATTTCTGCGGTTGTGGCGGGACTGTGGTTAGCGGGTGGACTTGGGGTGGTGGGCAGGGATGGGAAGGTGGTAGGGTGGATTGGGAAGGAGTACGATGAGTTGTACAGATATATCCCGTTCTTGGGATCGGCATGATCTGGGCACAGCGGTGGTGGAATGTATATTGGTTGGTTACTGGTATGAGCATTGACATTGTTTTATACCCCTCTAGAACTGGTTCGGGTAGTTGATATAGATCCTGCCTTCGAGTGGCTGCAGTCTTCCAGGCACCACTTTCGCGTACGAGCTCACGAGCAAGTCCATTGTCTCCAGCTCCCCCTCGGGCAGCGGTTGCGCCTGGGTCGTAAAGTTCAGCGCAACCAGCGCTGTCTTGTCCTGGTACCGCTTTCTGAACACAAAAGTGTCGTCATTCTCGGCGTCGACCAGCTCGAATGTCCCGTACACGAAAACATCCCTGTGTTCTTTTCGCAGCCTCAACACGCGCCTGTAGAACGCCAGCACGCTTTCCTCATCTTTCTCCTGTGCTGCAGCATTGATCTCCCTATAGTCATCATGCACCCGCATCCATGACTCTTCTCCCGAGGTGAACCCTGCATTCTTGGTACCATCCCACTGAAACGGTAACCTCGCATGATCTCTAGCCATGAGTTGCAGCCCATGTCGTATCCTATCTTTCCTCGTGAAATCAGTCCCGTCTTCAGTGAGCCGAATAGCTTCAGCCCAGTAGTTCTTGGACTCTACATCCTTATACTCGCTCATATCCCAATCTTTAGGTGCGTTGATCATACCGATTTCTTGGCCTTGATAGAGAAACAAAGTGCCTGTCTGGCCTATGAGCCAAAGCGCTAGCATCTTTGCGCTGTGTGTGCGCCATTCGGGACTGTCGTTGGCATAGCGCGATACGCTACGGCCATTGTCGTGGTTCTCGTTGAAGACAGTGGTCCAGGCATCTGTGCCTTCGATGAAGCACTGCCACTTTTCGACAATGCGCTTCATTTCTGGCAATTTCCACGGCGCGAAGTCGTATTTGTCGTTGCAACCCGGTGGGCCTTGGCCGAGATGGGTGATGTCGAACTGAAACACCATGTCAAGTTCTCGCTGTATAGCGCTGACGTAGGGTATGACCGAGTCAGTCTCGGAGCAGAGGGATAACTCGCCGACAGTGACGACAGGTTGGTCATCGTAGGTGCGGTAGTGCGAGAGGACGTCGCGGTTCATTTCCTTGATGAACTCATGAATACGTGGGCCATTACACCACATCTCTGCGGCGGGTTGGATGTAATTCGTAGAATCGGTGATGGGCGCATCGCGGAACGGCAGGACTTTAGAGTACTTATTGACCGTGTCGACACGGAACCCGTCGATACCTTTGTTCAACCAGAAGCGCATCGCCGAGTCATATATCGCCTGACGGCACTCTTCATTCTCCCAATTGAGATCTGGTTGCGAACTGTCGTAGAGATGCAGGTAATACTCCTGGGTATGTTCGTCCCAGGTCCAAGTACCACCTGCAAAATACGATCGCCAATTCGTTGGCGACATCCGATTTCCGTGCTCATCGTAACACGCTGGTTGCCAGAAGTACCAGTCTCGTTTTGGATTCTCCTTCGAGCTTCTGCTTTCTTTGAACCATGCGTGCTGGTCGCTTGTGTGATTGATCACCAAATCAAGGATGATCTTCATGTGGTTCTTATGGCACGCGTCGATGAGTCTCTCAACATCTTCGACGGTACCATACGGCGCATATACGTTCTCGTAGTCGGAGATATCATATCCCATGTCAATTTGTGGAGAGTCGAACATAGGAGACAGCCAGACGACGTCTACACCGAGAGACGCAATGTAGTCAATTCTCTGCAGTATACCTGGGATATCACCCCAGCCATCTCCGTCGCTGTCCTTGAACGATGCAGGATAAATCTGGTAGAAGGTTGCCTCCTTCCACCACACCCGTCTATGGTGCAGAGGATCTGCGTGTGGTGACATATTGCTTGATGCCAGACAAGATAGGTTCAGCGCAAGCTAGTAATCAGGGGAGAAGGAAGCACCCGGAATATTGTGTACAGCTTTTTGAGGATAGAATGATCTTATCCAAAGCTGTTGCAGCTCGTCGGGGGTGTGAGAAATGTTTTATGGCAATGCGCAGCGACTTGACAACATAAAGTTGGACCGGCCTATAAAGAAGCTCGCTTTCAATCGACAAAAATGTTGGCGGTCGAAAACCGACGGGTTTGCGAGGCAACGAGTCCTACAGATCCAGTAATGATGGGCTCAGAATAGTGAGACGTGAAGCTTGGCCGAGATGACGAGGGTGGCTTCGTATAAAAGTTGACAATTCCAAAAGCGAAGGAGATGGTACTGCGGGATGATCAAGAGATCACTCCCCTCATTTGTACCGACCACCAGCGCAGAAGTTGCCACTTGACGCTCCGTGGGGCCCCTCTTTGCGATGCACGACTTGTACATGGTGGGTTTGATACTGTGCTGCAGTGTTCGTGAGTCGTGCAGACCCCGCTTTTGCGCCCACCGCGTTGCCTCCGAGTTGCCTCCGTGTTGGCTCCCTATTGCTACCGCGTTGGTTCCGGCTTGGCTCCGCCGCCTTTGCGCAAAAGTCTTGCCTTGTGAGCCCTAAGATTCTGTCAAGAGCAGACCAGACTGGTGGAACTACCACAGCCGTGGTAAGCCTTGTGCCCGTATTGTTCTTTCGAGATTAGCTTGAGCCGCCATCCTGTCCCCACTGGAGTCCACTGGGGTGCAGTTTACGGAGGTGGAGCGTCGGTAAACCCCAGATTACCGCGCCAAAGGGCGAGCTGACTTCGGCATTGATCATCCTTGCTCGTGATGGACGACTATAAAACTTGTAGGATACCTGCCTGATGCAGCATCGAACACTTCGTTGCCTTCTTCATTATCGCCAAGTGACTGACAAGATGACGGACAAAGAAGCGCAACGGCCTGTCGCGTCGAAGCTTGTCGCGTCCAACGAAGAAGCTCAGCATGCCGCAGCCGAGGAGAAATCGATGACCCTGATCCAGGCGATCAAGCTATATCCAAAGGCTGTTGGCTGGTCAGTCGTACTGTCAAGCGCATTGATCATGGAAGGCTACGATCTCGCTCTGCTCGGAAGTCTCTACGGAAGTCCACAATTCAACCGAAAATATGGTGTATACAATCCGAATTCGACAAAATGGAGCGTGCCGGCGAACTGGCAGAGTGCGCTGTGAGTCGGACAGATTCCGAGACTGCGAGATGTTCGACTGACCGATTTAGCTCCAATGGCGCTCGTGCGGGCGAAGTCGTTGGCCTCATTATCAACGGTTTCGTCTCTGAGCGATATGGCTACCGCAAAACGATGATTGGTGCTCTCATGTCGATGACTGCCTTCATCTTCATCCTTTTTTTCGCACCCAACGTTCAGACATTGGTGATCGGAGAAGTCTTCTGTGGGATACCCTGGGGCATGTTCCAGACCCTCACGACACAATATGCGTCCGAGGTAGCTCCAGTGCACCTGCGTCCAATCTTGACCACTTTCGTGAATATGTAAGTGGGCCTCTCTCTGCGCTTGACATATTGCTGACAGGCGATAGGTGCTGGGTGATGGGACAATTCATCGCATCGGGCGTAAATCGGGCCTGTGTTCAGCGTCCCGACCAGTGGGCATATCGCATCCCATTTGCTATACAATGGATCTGGCCGGTCCCTATCATGATCGGAGTGTTCCTGGCGCCTGAGAGTCCTTGGTGGCACGTCCGTCGCGGAGACAAAGCTGGTGCTAGAGCTGCTTTACTACGCCTTACCTCGCCTGACAAGGATCCTGACTTCAACGCCGACGAAACGATTGCTATGATCGAACATACCAACGAGATGGAGAAGAACATGACGGAAGGAACAAGCTGGTTTGACCTGTTCAAGGGCACTGATCTCCGGAGAACGGAGATTGTGTGCTTCGCCTGGATTGCACAGACGATCTGCGGAACCAACATCATGGGTTACTTGTAAGTCAGCAGATGATAATCAGAACAATTCGTGATGTTCTTTCTAGTGCATACTTCATGCAGCGCGCGGGTCTGCCGACTGTCCAAAGCTTCAACATGTCCATGATCTCACTTGCTCTTGGGCTTGTCGGCACGGCGGGCTCTTGGTTTTTGATGCAGCATTTCGGTCGCCGGACGATTCACTTTTCTGGCGCTTGCACCCTATTCGTCATCCTCATCATCGTCGGATCTTGCTCATTCGCCGGGACCCAAGCATCAAACTGGGCCATTGGGGGCATATTGATCCTCTTCGTATTCGTCTACGACTTCACCGTCGGCCCTGTGACGTATTCGATTGTCTCGGAGATGTCGTCGACTCGTCTCAAGGCTAAAACGATCGTGCTTGCACGAGCTCTGTACAACATCTCTAATATTGTCGTCAACGTCCTTACCAACTTCCAGCTGGGTGATGCGAATTGGGCGTGGGGCGCGAAGACGGCGTTCTTCTGGGCAGGTACCTGCGGTTGTGTCGTGGTGTGGGTGTACTTCCGGCTACCGGAGCCGAAGGGAAGGACTTACGGTGAACTGGACATATTGTTTGAGCAGAAAGTCAGCGCGAGGAAGTTCGCCAGCACACATGTAGATCCCTATGGGCAAGGCCACGCACTCGAGGCGAAGTTGGGGGAGAAGGAAGTGGCGAAGCCGGAGTGGAAGGAGTGACGTGGTATCTAATCATGCGATGTGATTAGTTTAGAGTTTGGGAAACTTGCATGGCTTTTTGGAAAGGTTGTCAATTCCGCGTGTCCATGTTACTGTATATGAATCGACTGCCGCGAATGGAGTGCGGCAAGTTATCACGTGCCGCTTCCCCACCACGCGCTAGACACGCGTCGCGTCCAGCATCTGCAACTTTTTCATCACCATACACCATCTTGTGTAGGCTAACAATGGCACTCCCGATAAAATATGCCTGCGGAACCCCCCAGAAAAGTGGTGTCGAAGGCATGTGATGCATGTCGCAGACGAAAGGTCAAATGCAACGGCCTCCGACCATGTGCTGGATGCCTGTCCGCCGAGCTGGCATGCACATTCGAATCGCCTAGAGGACTTGGAGGCAACCGAGGAGCAAGAGCTACGGTCTTGAACGAACTGCGAGCGAAATCCCAGCACCGCGACGCTCATCAGCCCACTTTGGACGGTGCTGAGTCCACACCGTCTCCTGATACCCCACTGGCGACATTCTCAACACCAACTGCACGGCCAGAAAACCTCGTAAACGTATGCTTGAGAGAATACGTAGAACACATTCATCCCGTCGTTCCGCTTTTGAACGCTGAAGTCATCGAGACACACGCTCGCCAAGCAGACACCTCATCATTAGCATCACCATTCATTCTAGCCTTTTGTGCGTACGTTTGCGGCTTTGGCGGCATACATGATGGCCGTGACCATTCCACCGCCATCTCGTCGCCCAAGACCTTTGCTCGGAACGCCCTAGAGTCAGCCATCACTGCTCGCAACGTGCGCATGCCCACTCTTTCAAGTCCTCTCGTGGTTTACAGTTCGTTCTACTTATATGGGGCATGTGCAGCTCAGGGTAACTACCAAGAGGCTTGGTATTATCTGAGGGAGGCCACGACCCTCTTCATGATGCTAAAGCCCCAGCCGGACCCATGGTATGACAATGAGGCACGGTGTTGTCTGTTCTGGGTGTTGGTAGTCTCTGAGCGGTATGCTATCATCCTACTGAAAAGTCCTTGACTTACTAGGAACAGCTCCCACGCTATACGTAGGAACCGACCGATCACGATCCCAATTTCGGCCACAAGTCCTTCGCACCATTCCCTGTATTCTCGCGGCTTGCAATACCTAGCATCCGTGTTTCGACCGCTGGACGAAATCTTCTTTGCGATTTGGAACGGTGCGTCGCAGGAATGCAGCATAGACTGGCTCTTGCGGCTTGAGTACGATGTTCGTACCGCCCTACCTCAGTTTCTCGAGGTGACGAACGAGGAAATTGCGAACGTGCGCATATCTCAGTTCTGGCTGCGAACCAAGTTATGGGAGCTGTTCCCAAGGTTTGGGTATCTCTCCAGCGAATCGGTACACGAGTGTCTCACATTTGAGTACCCCATCGCAATCGCAAAGGACCTCGTGGCCGCAACAATGGCATTACCCGTGGCAAGTCTACAGATACATGGTATCGGCATGGTAGGTGGTTTATGAGACACGTAAAGATGTTGCTGAACATTACAGACTGAAAAGGTGTTTGACATTGCCTGCGCTCTCGCTGACGTGCTGCCTTTCGTGTCTCATCAGACTACCCAGATCGACACCACCCCAGTAGACCACCTCATCCAGATAGCCTCACTATTGACCAAACTTCCTGGCGGCAACAGAAAGTTCGTGCCTTTGCTCTTGGCCAAGGTCCATGAGCTACTTCCTGACCTGGTACCCATGCTTTGTAGCGCAGTCGATATACCTTTTAACGCCTTCGATGATCCAATGAGCCCGGACACACGCTTTGTTTACGAGGAAGAAGTAGGCCGAGGACTATACACAGATCTGAGGAGAGATAGGTGACGAAACCGACACGACGAAATTGAAGTGCATGATCGACCTGCAAGTCTACATGGATGATGAAGAAGAAGCCATGCAGCCTCCATATTATCAGCACAGAAAACACCAGGAGACCAGCTCCAAAAACTCTCAAAGCTCGAGCGCCAGCGCTCATGCAAACTCCTTCGAAAGTCCGCGCCGACGAGAAATGGCGCCATCGTAGTTGCCAGGACCACACGCCTCGATGATATCGTCGGCGAGTCGCATGTATCTTGTGTCCCTGTTAGGAAGAGTGTATTGTGGCGACTTCACCCGCCAGGGCGGGTGTTCCCCAGTCATATCGACGTGCGCAATAGCGCGCTCAAGGTCTCCAGTCTGCCGAGCGAGCGCAGCAGATCCACGCATGATCCCAACGATGAATGGTAGGGAGATGAAGCCAAACCCTGACCAGAGGCCGAAGACCACGAATCGCCAAACAAAGGCGAGGTTGTCTCCATGGCGGCGAAGCTGGTGGCGAAGAATCGGCTCGCACCAGTCGGTGAAGCCTGATCCAGGCGTATCTGGATCATAGGAGACGCGGATGAAGAACAAGTCGAAGAAACGGCCGAACGTGTTCTCATAGAAGAGGTCCTTGTTGGCTGCAAGCAACAAAAAGGAGGCGAAGATGAAACAGTAATGATACTGCGACAAGGAGGGCGACTGCGAAAGGCAATGGTGAGCAACACGACCTAAGGCCCAGATCAAGACGGTGCCGGCAGGGACGCGTAGCTCTTTGGAGCTCGACAATAAGATGGCAATGAGCACGAGGCTCACGAAGAGGTGGATGATGGCCTTTGGTGGCAGCATCATGTGGCTGCTGTTCGTAGAAGATGGTTGTGAAGCTCAAGCTGATGCACAGCAGAACAAATGATGGATTTCTGAAGATTGAAGAGAAGAGGATATCTAGGTTTGTATGCTCTGGGACGCTTCAGCGCGGTGATCGGTACACAATGACAACAACAAGGAAAATACTTCAGCCATCCCACAATAATCTCTGAAACGCTTCAATGACTTCCAAAAATAGACCTCTAGGACGAATTGCTACTGAAAAACAATGTTCTCAAGAGGCTGGCTTAATAAGCGACAATAGCCACGAAACAAATACCACAGATTTTACTTTCACCTTCACACGAGTGGCGACAGAACGACTCATTACGCCGACAACGAGCTTCATGGACCACTCTGAGGCCTTTGGAACTTGCTTTTCCTCCTTATCTCGCATCCCTTGGTGGCTGGGGAGCTGGCCGGGGGTTCAAAAAACTCGAGCCGTCACTCAAGTCCGGCATGGTCGCGCCATTCTCCACTTCGCCAGTACATTCGCAGTTTAATAACTGCCGTATGGAAATCCCATTCCGGGGTTGCGAGGCCTGTATGAGTGTCCTGCCTGAGGACTGGGCAGCATCACGGGATGCTGGTGTGGTTGCGCTTCCCGACGAAGCACCACCGTGGTCGGGTTCAATGGGAGTACTCCCGGCGTTTTCGATCCCGTCTTGAACTTCCGAAGAAGGTTCAGCCTCAGCCTCAGCCTCTCCGACCTGTGATAAAGCGCGCTCACTCCCAGAACCCAAATCGAGACCGCTCTCCCGACGCTTATCAACATAGTCGAAGACAATCCTCGCCTCAGGACCAATGTGCGCCGAATACCTGCTCGACGCAATGCTAAATGGCCGAACATATCCGGCCGTATGACGGCTGTTGCCATGTTGTGCAGTCGTGCTTTCGACTGCGAAGGCAATTGTGGGAGGAGGGCGTTCACTTTCCCTCGGAAGGGCATTTTCGCCCGCGTCAAGACCTTCTTCAGATCTCGGCTCGTCTAGTCCTCTGCGCCTCTCATCCACATCCGTGTTGTCGACATGATCGGTGTCAGGATGTGCAGGGCGGTTTCTATTGCGGCGTCGATATTTGCCTGAGAACATGGGCCTCCTTGAACGAGGCGGGGCTTCTTGCACTGGTGGTGCAACTGGCGCTTCTTCTTGTTGTGTCTCCTTTTATGAGTCAGCATGTTTTCCGCTGCTCATGCCACATGGTCGAACAAAAAGCACGGCTTGGGGACAGGCGCGACCAGAAGGAGAGCAAAAAGGTGAAATGACCACCACGAGGACATATGGTTGAGATTTACAGACACATTGAGCGGGAGACGACAGGTTCGCAGCACCGCGTCACAAGGAATATATCCAAGAGCTATTGAAGAAGAGACGGGAAAAGGGGACAAAAGTCTGACATGCGACAAAAGAAAGGGAAAAGCAAGGCATCAGCTCATCGTTCGTCCAAGCCATTCATTTTCAACCAGGCATGCCAAACTCGGGCAAATGTGAACAAGAAGACTTGTCAACTTACACGTGGAGGCGCAATGTGATGGCCACCGTACTTGGCGCACGCGCTCGCAATCGGGAAGGGTCCATATTCCGTATTCAGATACGGCGACCGCTCAATCTCTTTGGACTGATGGCCTTCCACCTGGGTCTGCCAAACGTTTCCAACTAACTGCGCGCCCACCTGTGAAGCTGCTTGCGCTTCCTCGGTCGCTTGCTGAGCATATACGTCGAAGTGCTCATCCTGCGGCAACCGGAGTAAGTTGGCAGTAGATTTTGCCGACCTCAAGACAGTGTCTGGGGACCAAGGAGCATGCGGTAACTGTGCTGCAGGGGAATTCGCCTGCGCTGCGGACACAGCAGGTGCTGTAGATCCCGTTCCAAGCTGATTTGAGTCGACAGCAGATTGCTCCACTGTAACAGTCGGCCCGGACGACTGTTGGGCTGATTCAAGCCCCTCCGTAACCATTCGCTTCAAGTCCATATCAGAATGAACTCGCCTCACAGACAGACGCCTCGCCGGCCTGTTGAGCTGGATTGTCTGCGCATCGGATCGAGAGGACTTTCCCTTGGGGGCCACAAAGTCCTTCACGCGGCTGAGAGTCGCGTACTTGATTCGATGGAGCCTCTCGTTGATTGGAGACATGGTTATGAGTGAAGAGATTGAACCGGCTGTGTGGGTGGCAGGAGGGTCTGCATGTGTCATATGTTACTATGATGAAGGTAGAAGAGAAGAAGGTGCCGGTTTGGGATGCTCATGCCGGTCAGGGTATGCTTACGTTATCCAAAAGGAAGGTGGAAGGGTCGAGTAGGCAAGATCAAATGATGCCTTTGGTGAGATGGGAAGGTACAATATCCACTGTGAGTGTGATGAAGAGGATTTCTGATGATGACTGATAAGATGGTGACAGGAAATCTGCACGATATAGGTCGATGAATCAGGATTCGATGATACGAACTTTCGAAGAAAATCCCGGGCATAGAACGTTTTATAGATTCTACAGGTTGTGGACACAAAAACTGCACCGCGCTTGCATCGCCGACCTACAAATCTTGGCAAGGCTGCGAAGTCTGGTGCGGAGCTGCCCCATAATGGGTAGGTCTTGCACTCCAGCATATCACAATCGAACACGCCAACACAAGCAAAGTATATCACGTCATTACTGTTGCACTCGACGTATAGATTCTCATCACTCGACGTTGGCATGGGTAGATTGAGCCTTGTTCAGTTCAACGAGATGCAGTGAGATGAACGGTGCGGTCCGCGTACCATATCCCAGCATCGGATGTGCGGAGAAATTCGGAGTCCACCCGGGTACGCTACTCGCGCCCCTCCGACCAACTCAGAGTACCCCAGGGCTGCTGGCCACCGCCAAGTCCGTGCCACATGGCCCCGATTCTAACCGCTTTGATTCCAAGCACTTGAATATCTCCCGAAGCGGCAAGAAATCGGAGACACGCAGACCCGCTCCAAGACGCTAGATCAGTTGTTACCATCCCAGATCATTCCCGAAAGGGTTGCAATGGCCTCCAAAACCGACACATGCTCGTCATACATCTTCCTCCGTTCTGCAGGAGCTGTCTCCACTTCAACGACTTTGCCACCGGTCCTGCATCATGCACTCCTCGTCCCTGGTCACGAGATCTCATTGTTCCTTCCCTGCAACCATGAGCTCCCGCAGCCGCGCCACTGCTTATCGTGCCGACAACTATTCACGAAGTCGGCGAATACATTCAGACCAGTCCAGTCTCGTCGTCTCCGGCTTCGATGGCGGCCACCATGCGGTCTAGGTGCTGCGTTTCGTACGTCTTCTCCGACGGCCTCGAGAGTACTATTCCGCTTTACTCTGCTGTCTTCGGCAACTGGTCTGCATGCCAAGATGGTTTTGGCTATGGTGGACGCAAGTGTGGCGGTTTTGCTGCTCCGATGTGACGAACTCATCGCTCTCTGCACGTTTCTTCGCCCGGATGAGGAGTGCATGCACTATTCTTATCCGATACAGGCACTTCGGCCCCGAGCGCCTCATGCGTCCCGCCCCGTACGTCGCTCCGGTTTGGGCATTGTCTCTGCATGCCGTCCACGATGGAGTTGAGACCGATTTGGGGCAGCTTGATCAGTCCTAATTCGATAGCGTTGTCTAGTTTGCGGCTTTTAATCAGCGTATCGAGTGACGTATTGCACGACATGTTGAACCGCAGATGCGCTGGTAGAGTGGAAGTTCATGACAGCGATGCACCGTCAGGTGAGTTCAGAGAACACCATGTGTCGGGTTGGACGTGGTCGATACGCAAGCGGTGCTGGATGACGAGGTGGCCTCAGACGCGCACAAAGCGGTCAATTATCGGTATTCCACGTTCTGTTCAGTACTCGCAATCGGCAATGGAATCAATGTCGATTAGACTTCTACCGAGACTACAGTGTAGCCTTTCAGCATCGAGAATCTCCTGATGAAACGACCAGTCGAACATAAACCCTTCAATCAAGACCCAGTGCCTCATGTCTACTTTTGTCTATTTATGCCCATTGATCAAGATCCAGTATCTCAAACGCGACTTCCCTTGCACCCACGTTCGCACTCCCTCCAGATTCTACACACATATCCACCGCCTCCCCATTCCCTCCATCCTCAACCCTCATCCCCCAACAGCCCCATCATCTCCCCAAATCTCCGCATCGCCACTAAACCCTCACCCGTCTCAGACACTTTGGCGAGAGGAAGTTATGAGGGAATCATGACATGAAGGCACTGGACGGGAGGGCAAGGCGGGAGTGAATCTGGGAGATAATCTAGACTTCCAAGGTCAGCCGGATCGTTTTCTTCGAGAAACCGTCTAAATAGTGAAGCCGAATCCCCCCCTCTTCCATGCCCATGCGCCACCCAACCAAGTCCACCCTACCCACCCATCCACCCCCCATCCCCCCCTCAACGCCGTCCCAGATCAACATCCAACACCTCCACCATCTCCCCCCCTCCCTCCCCCTCCCTCTCCTCCAGCCCAAAAAACGGCGCAACACCCTTCTCCACCACCCCCTCAAACAGCCCCTGCACCACCTCCCTCCCCTCGTTCCCACTCTGCCTAAAGTCCGGAAACGCATTGACTTCCAGCAACCAGCACTTTAACTCGCCGTCGCTTTCCACACTGAGCATGAAATCCAGGCCGAAGATCTCGAACGCATTGGGGCGGGGCTGGAAATGGATGCTCATGCCGCGCGCGGCCGCTTCAAAGGTCGAGGCGGTTGTGGCGCAGATTTGGGCGAAGGTGGATGATTTCCAGTCCGCGGGGAGGAGGGGGGGTGTGGATGTGGACAAAGGCTGGGTTGGTAGATCGTTAGGCAAAGACCAGAAAAGGCCGACTGAGCCTTCGCGATCGCCGGTGTCTTGCAGACAGGTGTTCGTGAGATGCGCTTTCATGGCTTCTTCTCTGTCGGACTGGAGGACTTGGTCCCATGGCGGTATGTAAGGTCGGGCGGCGAAGAGCGCGAGCATGGGGCGGTAGACGTAGACTTTCAGGGCGCCGGTTGCGAGGACGTAGGTGCGGATGTGGAACTTTCGCAACTCGGATGGGGGTGAAGAGGGCGGGGAGAGGAGTAGAGGTGGATGAATGTAGGGTTGGGCAATGAAGTGGCGTAGTTGGGATGTCATGATGCCGTCGCCTTCCTTGTCATCGTGCTCCGGCGCATCCTCTGTGTCACTTCGTGCATCGGCATCCTCATCTTCGTCGTCAGATGGCGGATCCCACTCTTCAAAGATGGCCGTCAACTCCTCCTCACTTGAGAACAACCGAATGCCCTGACCCCGATCACTCATGCCAGGCTTGAGGATCCACCACTCCCTCTCATTGTCTTCCTTCTCTTCATTCCTCGCCCAGCTCTCCTTCAAGTCCCACGCTTCAACAAGTGCATCGTCCAGAAACTCTGCATAGTCGACTTCAAACTCCACACTAGGCTTTACGTGCCTTTTCAATATCGAGTCCGGATACTTGGTGATCCAATTGGCGATGGTGGTGCTGAGGTAGTGCTTTCGTATCAAGGCTTTCCGGATGATGTATGCGTTTGCCAAGGAAGTGGAAGAATGTTCCATCAGGTGATCAAAGTCGATGGACTCATACTGCACGAATTGAAGCAGGCGTGATGATGGCAATGGGAGCTGACTGATCGAGGTGATGAGTTCATATGTTGTGGAGGGTAGACGTTTCTCCAGCGCGGCTAGGATGAGAGGTTGAACGTAAGGATCTTCGTAATCCACGATAGCGTAGATCTTGCTACCGGTGTCGCTCGTGGTGACCATGACGAATAGAGCTTGGTTGCCGCTGGGCAACACTGGTAGCCTTGATATTGGTCGATACACGTAGAAGTGGAGACAAGACTTGGACCAAGGAGAATGCTTCGATAGGCAGCCAAACTCTAGTAGAAGGCTAACGTTGTTTCGAACGGCACAGCAACAGGGATATCTATGCGAATGGTACAAAGGAGACTCGTCATATGAGGCCAATGGACAGCCTCGAAGTCGAGGAAGCCAAAAGCTCGAAAAAGCGAAACTCGCTTAAAGCAGCCAATCAGGCCAGGGGACCAAGAACGCCACACCATCACGCCCGGGACTAACTCAGCATACAGCCATGAGGCAGATAACGGGTAGTGTGAACGTTCAAATGACTTCCAAGTCATCATCGTCTTCATCCATGGCCGCGATCAGCCCAACGTCCAGCCCGCCAAGACTCTCCCTGCCTGGCTCACGAATGCCCTTATCTGGTAACAATAGTCGAGCCTTCTTCTTCGCTGGACTCGTCTCGCGAGGATTGCGCAGTGCTGAGTTGGGCTCCTTGGTAGGAGATGGGAGCATGCCGCGCTTGAAGGCGCCGCCCCAGCCCATAGGCTCGCTCGATGCTGTTGACTTGCCAGATGCAATCCGCTTGCGCTTAGTAGAAGCGAGTGTAACATCTTCGGCTTTCCGGTTCAAAAGACTGCGGAAGTCGTTGTCGGCCGACTTCTCCGGGCCGGCACGCAACGAGCTTCCTGGAAACATATCACCTCTCGCTGGTAAGTTTGGAGTGTCAGCACCCTTCAGCTTCAGATAATCGCCTCCAGTGCTGCCATCACCCATGGTGCCCAGTTTCTTCGCCAGCTCGCGCTCTTTCTCTTTTGCTGCAAGTTGCTTGCGGAAACGTTCTTCGCGGCTTGCACCACGTTCCCAGCTTTGCTCATCGCGGTCAATGAGCTGTGCAGAACCTCCGGGCCGAGGTGCAATATAGACCGTCTCGTGCGTTTCGCGATCGTGGTATCTGCCTTCCCGCTTTAGATCTTCGCCCTTGGGTCCTCTGCCACGGCCGCCACCGAACATGCCGAACTTGCCTCCACCACCAGAGCCTTTGCCCATGCCCACCATAGTGTTCACCTCCATGCGTCCGCGCTTGCTTTTCTCGACTTGTAGTTGTATGTGAAATTCACAGTACTCAGTCTTCCTGCTGTCAATCCACTCCCCGCAGTCCTTGCCGTCCTTGCGTTGGGCATGGCAAAAGTCGAGGTCGCGAGCGGTACCAAGCTCCAGGATCGTGTCGTCTGAACTTGACAGCTTTAGTGAGAATTTATCTTTGTCGCGGTTGTGAGGCATGATGTCCGGGTTGAGCACTGCAATCAGCGTACCAAGAGGCAGCTTCCAAAACTGTGAGAAGCCAGTGTCGAACAGAAATAATTCAAGCTCCCACTTCAAGTCCGTCAACTTGATCACCATGAATTTGCCTTGCTGGTCCCTCTCCTGGTTGCCTTTGGAGTTGTCCCGGACGGAGTTCCTGGTATTCAATGGCACTGTTTTGTGGCAGATGACACCAAGCACAACGTAGTCGTTCTCCCAGTCTGGCGGATCGAAGTCGGGTGCTTTCACTGTCTTCAACATCTGTGGTATCGTGAGAATGGTCTTGCCTTCCAGTGTACGTGTGACAACATTGTGCTGTATTTCCCTTTTCTTGAGATGTAGGCCAGAGAAAGACTCGAAGCTGGACGCCTCGGTGCTATTGTCTCTTTGAGAAATCTCCGCATACTTCGAGGCGACCTGGGAAGGTATAGGTTTGGTCGAGGATGCATTGGTAGCAGATGATGGCGCACGAGAACTGTCGGTGCGCGAGGAGAGGTTTGAGCTTGGCCGAGGAGTTGGTGGATTTAGCAGATCGTTAGTCGGCCGACCATGGGCCTTGTTCAAATTCCTCGCATTCGGCGGTAGCAAATCTTGCGAGCCCCTCGTGCCTGAGCTCAGCGATGAGCCGGATCTTGACGGGGTCTGGCTCCTCAACCCCTCAATACTCTGCAGTCCAAAACCTCGACTCCTTCTCTGCTCTATCTTTGTCTGATTTTCCGCACGCTCTTTCTCCTTGTTCCTACTCTCGGCGATACGCTCACTAAATGATTTGATTTTTGGAATTTCCGATCGAGATGAGTTTGAACGCGATGAGCCGCCTGCAACGCTCGCGCCAGGTCGCTTAAGGCTGACATCTTGCGCTCTCAGGCCCTTGTCGATCCCTAGAAGTACTCGCGCAGGGCTCCTAGGCTCCTGACGTGCTTGTCGCTGCCGCACGGGTGAATGTGGTACCTGCACCTCCTCCCTCGCAGTCGGTCTCGAATGTTCAGCTCGGCGTATAGACGCTGCGGTGCTTGGTTGTGTGGAGTTGCCATTGCTCTCCGTTGTTCCCTCCTCGGCCGCCTTGCGCGCTTTCTGCAGGGCTTTCAGCTTCAATTTGGCCTCGATGGCTTGTAGCTTCAGCTGCAACGTCTCCTCATCTTCCTCGTCTTCATCGTCATCGTCGACGTTTGACGTACTATGCGACACTGGACGGCGCTTCGATGGTGACGGCGACACCGAGGCTCGCTCGCGCTGCCGTTCGTACTTTCGACGTCCAGATGGTGAACTGAGGAGGGCTTCGGCAGGCGACTGCGGCGGCCAATTAGGCTGGTTCGTCTTGACTGTATGCCCGTCAGTTTGGGTTCAGACGCCCGGGCGCAAAATGCATGCCTTTGGACTTTGGACTTTCCCGCACGATCATTGTTGCGGTGATGCAACAGATCGGCGCCTCGCAGCGATCCCCATATCCTCACTGAAAAATTTAATGATGACGTTTCGGACTGTGTCAGTCGAGATAGACGCCAGGCTGGGTGCGTCAAAGGTCGACCGTCTGCAGTGTTGACGTCGGTTGTTGTTCGCCGTGGAAATAAGGTTAATCACTCCGAAACCGATGTGACAGGGATACGCGCTCGCTACGCCAGACGCGACGCGACCTGATGCAGATCACTTTGAACATCGCCAAACCACGATTACTAGTTTCACAGGTCCATATACCTCGACTACGCTGTTAGATATATCCAATTGAGCACCAATACGTACAATGGCACGCGCAACACGCTCAAAGCCCAAAGCAAAGGAGCCGACCCCGGAACCCCCAGTCTCAACCGTCAAGCCGCTCCCCGCAAGCACTTCGAACCCGCCAAAGCTGTTCGTACTACCCAAGGATGCGTTGAAAGATTCGCGCATAGTCACATTGGACAACCCAGCGAATGGCGCACCATCACGATACTACTTCTGCCCGACGAAGGGATTCTACGAGTTTACGCGCATCGCGGCGCCGAAGAAGGAGTGCAGGAGTTGGCTGATCACAGGAGAGGACAGCGAGGACGCAGACCAGAAAGAGGGAGATGTACGGATAAGAGGTGGATACGTCAACCAGAGTGCGGATCTGTTCGTCGCGACGCCCATCGACTTGCTCTTCTTGATTCTGCCTGTCCTGGCGCCCAAGACGGCGAAAGACACGAAACAACACTACCTCGCGTTCGACGACTACTTGGATAAGCTATCAACATCATCACGACACTGGCGCGCGCTATTATCACAATACCCGTCTCTCAAAGCCATGATCGCCAAGCGCATGCGCGCAGTCTCCGACACGGTCGACGCCGGCGACGAAACCATGTACCGCCTCTCCCACCCCAAACTCCTCTCCATCCTCGTCCGAAAAGCAGAACGCATGGCCAAGAACGGCCTGCCCCCCAGCCTAGAGGAGAAATTCATCAAAACCGCCCTCGAAATACCAATCATGAACATCCAGCGCGAAGACAGTTCGCTCAGCACTTCCTCGACCGAAGACTCACAAGCCTCAACCACCCCATCCACAGCCTCGCAAGAAACAACCCTCACCATCCCCGACGCCGACCCGCCAACAAGCAACCACCCTCTGCCCACACCATCCGCAGCCGGCCAAGACCCACCCCTTACCACCCCTTCCGCCGAGTCCGAGTCCGAGCCCACACAACCCTTAACCACCCCCCCATCTATCCCCCCCCTCCTCCGCCTCCAAACCTCCCTCACCTACCTCCAAACCGCCTACATCCCACCCCCGCTCCGCCCCCTCCTAACCACCCACCTGCGCTCCGCGACCTTCGCGCCGCTCACAACGCACCTAGCCGCGCTGGCCGCGCTGCGAACGCAGGCCGCGGCACTGCGCAGCATCAGCGACAACATGAGCCGCAAGCGCGCGCGCGAGGACGACGAGGAGCGGATTGCGGAGCAGGGGGAGAAGAAGCGCAGGAAGGAGGAGGAGGAGCGGAAGAGGAAGAGTGAGAGTTTGGGCGTGAGGAGGTTGAAGAAGGTTGATACGAGTGGGATGAGGAAGATGAGTAGTTTTTTTACGAGGGTGGGGACGAAGGGGGTGTGAGGGGAATGTGTGGGTTAGGGGGTGGGTGGGAGGTGGAGGTTTAGATGGGTGGTGGACTCTCAGTGTGAGATAATGTGATGCTTTTGTTTGAGCGATGGGGTTGTTTTCCTGTGGTCGGATGCAGCGATATCTTCCTTATAACCAGCGATTAAATGTAGTCGCACCTTTTCAGATTTACGACGCCGGATATTCAGCGCATTCAGTTCGGACACCACAAGCAGGTCAAATTGTACGAGATATGGGGATATCTGGGGGTTTTTGTTGTGCTTGCTGTCATACCACCATCTCTACCTAATCTCTGCACTCGTGCATTATCCCAGCTCGAGATTTCACAGGCCGTGCAAAACTGCATCCATCATATCCATTACCCTCTTACCAACCCATCATCGCTCTTCGAATCGATCGTGGGTATCGGACTCCTCCAAACAAATCGCTATGCATTCATTAATGGCACAAAGACCATGCAAAACTCCGGAATCCAGGCAGGTGACAATGTCTCAAGTATGATGTGGTTATACAAGCAGTTCAGCAGTCGCGGGCTGGTGAAAAAGTTGTACAAGGCCAGCACTCAAGAAGGACGGGCTAGATGCCGCGTTAGACGTTGTCAAGCGACATGGATGAAGTAGAGTGCTCACTTCGAGCCCGCTTGTCGGCCTCGCGCTCGAGCGGCTCGCCACTGCGCTTCTTCGTCTCGCGCGTTGAGCTGCCGGAGCCGTGAGCGGACTTGACACGCGACCAGGAGTCGAATGAGATTTCTTTAGGATCGTTAGTTGCTGCGTGGTTTAACAAGCTTTCGTGGATGAGCATACCTCGCTTGGGCTTGCGAACAGTGGGCGGCGGGGTCGCTTCACCTGGGGCTTCAGTGAGGTGAATGACAGGTTTGCCCTTCCTCTTGCTTGGGGTGGCAACGAGAGTTTCAATCTCGGTGTCGGCCTCTTCATCATCCTCGTCATGTCCGTTTTGGCGATTGCGCTCCTTGATCTCCTCCTGGAACAGCAACCGCGGCTTAATGGACGATCGCGTAAGTGGACGACGAGCCTCGTGACCAATCTGACGCTGCAGCAGTCGCTCCTCAAGTGGAAGCTCCTGATCGTCCTGGGATGTAGCGGAAGCATTCGAAGGAGGGCCGTCATGAAACTTGCGAAATACTTTCCTGCCACGGAACAGGTAGACCATGCCCTCATCGCGCGCAGCCGCTTGGCTCATTGCCTCGGTGCGGGCGTCGACCTTCTTGGACTTTTGCGGGGTCACTCTAGCTTTGCCTTTGCCCTTCTTCGTGACGAACGGATTGTCGTCCTCATCATCACGCGTAGGGATGCGCTCTTTCGAGTCTGTGAAGATCTGGATCTTCTCGGAAGACTCTCCCAGGGCGTTCTGTTCAAAGCTCTCAAGGCTGAAGAGGTTCTTTGTCTTGCGCGACTTTTTAGGAGTAGGCACGACTTCATCAATCGTGGCGTGACGAGGAGGGAACAAAACACGTGCAGTCGAGCTCAATGACGCCTCAGTCTGCAGCGCTCGCTTGCGTGGCGCGCTTGCAGGCGTAGGTAGCATGCCCTGTTTGCTGTTAGTAACCATCACATGGAACGCGCAATCGAATTGCTGTTAGCGTGACGTACAGGTCCCATAATTGAGCGAAAGCGTCGAGCTGGCGTGGGTGCCATGTGGTCTGAGTCTGAGTCGAGTGCGGGGGCCTCTGGATGTGCGCGTCGTGTTGAGCGGGGCGAACGGTGTTGAGGCGAGGATATCGGGGAGGAGGGTGGTGAGAGCGTGAAATTGGAGATGCGAGCTGTTGCCTTTCGCTTCGAGGAGGCAGTCGGCGTTACGTCACGCCGGGCGCGCGGGCTATTGTGCTCATGGTGAAGGTGAAGGTCGCGTTGGGCGGCTACTCGGGTCGACCTGCGCGGTGAAAACGGCTCGTAGTTGTCTCCATGCTGCGGTGCCGGCGGCGTATGTAACCGGCGAGGGGGCGACGGAGTACGCTCCATGACGAGGAAGTGTGCTGATTGTGACGAAGGTGTCGTGGGGTGTTGTTGTAGCAATGCGGTGTGGAAACGGGCCAGCTCCAAAATCAAAACAACCAGAAACAAGCTCGACGTCACAAGTTTTGGTCGTCCGGAACTTCAATTGATCGTGATGGCATACACGCAGTCTTGAATAATGTAGTGAGATAGGGGATCCGCTGGTGATTCAGGAGTGGGTCGAGCACAACGGGGTTGTGGATCGATACGGCAGGGTCGAGGCAGGTGGTAGGAAAGGGCGAGGTTGGTGATGGCTGGTTGGCAGGCGCACGGGCCCAACCACCATCCAACGCCCTTGTCCACCCGCCCTGCAGTTGTGGCTCACCGCCGCCCCGCACCGAATTCGCCAAACACATCAAACACGCCAGGCACTTGTCAACAGCCGACGCAACAAACATCAATTGAGCGTCAGTGCTTCCCGAAACACTTCACACCGCTCTGCCAATGGACGCGCCAAACATGGACGCGCTGAACCTCTCCGATGCCGACAGCGACGCGTTATTCGACACCCCGGCCGCGCGACAAAACAAGAAGAAAGCCCAAGATGCCGGTGCAGATGTAGGGGAAGGTGCAGCCGGCGGGAAGACGCGTGCCAAAGAGTCGCACTACACCACAGAGGAAGCGCGCGAGGCGGCATTGCGGCGAGAGCTTGAGAGCGTACGGAACGTCAACAAGGTGATCGAGGGTGTGGTAGAGAGTCTGCAAAAGGCCAAAGATAACATGGAGGTATGTGACACCACCCATTGACGGTTTTGCATTGCTGACCCGTGGTCAGACTGTCTCCAAGACTGTCCAGAATGCCTCGACCCTACTGCAGACGTGGACGCGCATCCTCTCCCAGACAGAGCACAACCAGCGGCTGATTCTGAATCCGCAATGGCAAGGCGCATCACAAGACCTGGCCGCCATCGAGGAAGAGGAGGTCTACCGACAACAAGCAGCGGAGCGCCGTGCTGCTGAAGAGCAAGCCAGAAGAGAGGCAGCCGCGAGGAGGATGGAAGAGGAGCGGATGAGAGCCGAGGCACCACCAAAGCCTGGGACACGAGGAAGAGGTAGGGGAACCAGAGGGCGTGGGACTTCCGCTTCAACCTCGACCACCGGAGGCTACGTCGGCGTCGGTGGCCAAGCTGGACGAGGCATCAGCCGTAGCGGGTCAACAAGCCAGCGAGCTGGCAGCGGCATTGGACGCGGGCTGCGCGGAAGGGGTCGGGGTACGACATGAGCTGTGCTGTGCATTGGGTCATTCTGAAGAATTTGGGGACTTTACCCTACGTTCATCAAAATGCGACAAACACACCTCCGTCCTCCTGAGAGTAGCATCAATCTTCTACCACAACCGCTAGGTCTATACAAGGTGTTGTGCAGCTGGAAGTCATGATGGAAAACGGGGGTGCGAGCTCATCCACACGACTTCGACGTATTGCATGCGCCACCCGAAGATGTTACGATGCATGCAGAATCCGAGGAACCATCCACTCCTACAAGGACTGATGGCGAAGTGTGCGTCAGGATCGTCGAAGAGCCCAATCTACTGTACGGTACCTGCAGCTCAAGGGCGGATGCGGCGGGGCGGGAGCGCTTCTCCATAAGGTAAGCCCCGCCTGACGCGCAGAACGCCCCGCTATGCATTTCCACGAGCTCTCGCGACCTCTCTAAAGACCTGATAAATCTTCCGCTCTCTTTTCTCCTGGCGGCTTCCAACCTTGAATATTCGCGTACTCACCCGACTACTTCAGTTGTCATCCGACTTGTGCCAAAACCATGGAGGTTCCAACAGCAACCTCCCTCAGCGACATCTATCCCGAAGACGCGGTGCCAGCAGAGACCAAGCGATGGGAGAGCATATTAGAGAGATTTAAGGACCTCTACGGCAAGCAGCCAGACTTCGTCGCACGTAGCCCTGGGCGTGTAAACATCATTGGCGAGGTAGGACTCAGCCGCCCGCCTGGCCAAGGTTTAGCTAACATCACGCAGCACATCGACTACTCCCTGTACGAGGTGCTACCCATGGCTATTACAGCAGACTTCGTCATGGCTGTAGCCGTAAGACCTGCCGACGAGAAACCGCGGATACGTATAGCAAACCTCAACTCACAGAAGTTTTCAAACCGCGAGTTCGAGATCCCAGAGGGCGAGATCCCAATTGATGCTTCCGAGCACGAGTGGACAAACTACTTCAAGTCCGGACTCAAGGGTGTATCACAATTGCTGCAGAAGAAGCGGGGCAAGTTCACCTCGGTGGGCATGGACATTGTGTGCGACGGCACTGTTCCTAGCGGAGGCGGCCTGTCCAGCTCAGCGTCCGTGGTATGCACCAGCTCATTGGCGGTTCTAGCGGCCAATGGCGAGGACAAGGTTGACAAGAAGGAGCTTTGTGAGCTCGCTATTGTGTCGGAGCGTGCTGTTGGTGTCAACGCTGGCGGGTAAATTTACTCGAAACCCTCTCTGCTGCTTCTAGCTAACCAAGGATGCAGCATGGACCAGGCCGCGTCAGTCTTCTCGTTGCGTGGCTCTGCACTATACGTCTCCTTCAAGCCCAACCTTGATTATACCAACATTGATTTCCCGCACACCGATCCCGAGCTTACCTTCGTCACCGCACAAAGCTTTGTCGCTGCAGACAAGCACGTCACAGCCCCGGTGTGCTACAACTTGCGCGTCGTCGAATGCACTCTGGCAGCAGTATTCTTGGCGAAAGCGTTTGGGCTGAAGAAGGAACTTCCTCAAGACTCATCACCACTCGGTGTCAGTCTGCGTGGCTTCCATGACACATATTTCGAGGAGAAGGAGGGTGTGTCGGATAATACGAAGGTTTCTGTGTCAGAGTTTGAGACACAGCTGACAAAGCTTGTGCAACACACCGAGGACTATCTGCCGCAAGAACAAGGCTATACACGAGGAGATATCTGCGGGCTGTTGGGCATCTCAGAGGGTGAGCTCAACAAGCGTTACATGTCGAAATTTCCTGTTCGCGCTGAGCGATTCATGCTTCGACAGCGCGCCCTCCACGTCTTCACGGAAGCGCTTCGCGTTATCAAATTCCGCTCGTTGCTGTCGTCGCCCCCATCGAATGGCAATGAGCTCATTCAGTCACTCGGTGATCTCATGAACCAGACTCAAGACTCGTGTCGCGACGTGTACGATTGCAGCTGCCCTGAGCTCGACGAGCTCTGCGTATTGGCGCGTGCTGCTGGCGCTGCCGGTAGCCGGCTGACAGGTGCAGGCTGGGGAGGATGCAGTGTGCACCTCGTGCCCAAGGACAAGGTTGAGGCAGTCAAGAAGGCATGGGAAGAAAAGTACTACAGGAAAAGGTTCCCGGATATCACTAAGGAGAAGCTGGCACAAGCAGTCGTTGTCAGCAAACCGGGCAGTGGAAGCATGCTTTTCAGGGTTACTGGAGAGAAGCTTACTTAGATTCTCACGATGCACATTTCCGAGGTTGAGTGGTTGCTTTGACTGACCACGTGAGTCAGTCGCATTTCACAGCACCATGCTCGCTGATTGCGTTTCCTAAATCAAAAAGACAACACATGTGTCTGTCCAACGTCCTCTATTCAACTCACATCCACGCATTCAGTCACACAATGTCCCCGTCACCCATCTTTCAAAAACCCCCAAGCCCACCCCTTCACATCCCCTACCCATCGCCTTCCACACAGCCAAAATGATCCCTAAACCTACCCTATGCCACCTCCACAACACCCAGTCCCCATCCGCGCACCCCAGACCCTATTCCAAAGCCCAACACCGCTACTTCCACACCGACACCCATATCCCCCCGCACCACCGCTGCACACACTGCCGCTCCCCGCCCAAACCAACCTGGTTCCGCCGCCTGGTTTCGCATCTCCGGTCCAAAATGACAAAGGGCACGCCCCCCTGGCGCCGCAAACCGCCAGCGCCGCGCAGACTGCCAAGCCGCAGAACACACAGCACGCAGCACGCCGCGTACACGGCCGAGAGATGGCGCACAGCGCACTTTTGGGACCAGACGATCGAGTTCAGCGAGGAGAGTATTGCGCGGCAGCTGGGATATATGGGGGAGCAGGGGAGTGGAGTCGAGGGGGTGATGAGGAGGGGCAGGTGTTGTTGGCATCGCTGTGGGTGGAGTGGCTGGGTTTGGTGCTGTGGGGGGATGTGTCGGGATGCCGTTGGGGATGCTGTTGGTGCTGGGTCGGACAACGCATGCGAAGGTGCTGGGGCGGCCACGTATGCGGACTACAACCAACACGGGCATTCTCTGCGGGGGAAAGGGGGCGATGGGGCTGGATGTGTGACGACGAGGGAGGGGGATGAGAGTATGGCGACGTGGGAGCGCGAGAAAACTGTGATGGAAAGTGGTGAGGAGGGAGGGAGAGGAGAGGCAGATACACATTGCGCCAAGGTGGATTCGAATATGACGGAGGGGGAGATGCTGGGCGCGATAGGTCGAGGGGAGAAGGGTGGTGGGTGGAGGGATGAGTGGGCATGCGACTTTTGTGGCCTGGAGTGTTTTTGTTGGACGGTTGGGGCGGATGGTGGGGTGGATGGGGAGGCGGAATTGTGATGCAGACTTGATGTACTTGTGTGTGTTTTGAAAGTTGATGGAATTGGAGTGTTTTCAAATACTCAAGACGATGTTTATAGGTACCGGCCAG